>Ga0265798_10000173_pt1 | contig 123518 bp, 89 predicted proteins | sample P3T30metagenome_FD_192430 | JGI IMG/M metagenome (GOLD analysis project Ga0265798, IMG submission 192430) | Plant litter microbial communities from East Loma Ridge, Irvine, California - P3 T30 | ecosystem: Environmental > Terrestrial > Plant litter > Unclassified | place: USA: California...
CATCCCGAACAGGACCGTGAAACGACTTTGCGCCGATGATAGTGCTGCAACCAGTGTGAAAGTAGGTTATCGTCAGGCTAGTTATATGAAAAACCCCACCAGTGATCTGGTGGGGTTTTTTGCTTTGGCGGTGCAAACGTGAATCGACGACTGTCATACGTCGTCTACAAAAGTACTCGATGGCTTTGACCCAGCTCAACAGGTACTTAAATCCATCTTTTATAAAAATTCCCACTGGCAGTATCTCCATTTTGAGCCGGCATGAAGACCACTCCGCTCGTCGCATGGAGGACTGGCAATGGGATACATCATATTCGGGCTGTTCGTCCTATTTGTTTATCCGATCATCGTAGCCTCGTTAATGATTGGCTCTAAAGCCACTCAAATTGAAAGCCTGGAGCGACAGGTCAGCGAATTACGCAAGGAGTTGTTGCTTACCATCGCCCGGCTCGAGAAGAAAATCGCTTCTTCAGACAGCTCAGGTGAACAGTCCGAAACGCCGCCTGTCGCCACACCTTCAACAACATCAAAGCAAGATGCGAACAGGGCGAACGTTCTTGAGGACCAGTTCGACCCCAATGACCTCGCACTGCATGCGAAAGCACCAGAAAATGTGACCGAACCACCGGCTACTCCGTCATACACCTACTCCGTGACGAGTAGCCAAGCCATCAGCGTGTTTGCCAACCGCACCAAATCGACGGCCGAGACTGCGCAACCCAGCGCCGCGACCGAAGCCGCCGACCTGTCCAGCACGCCCGCGTCCGCAACACAGAACAATCAACCCGCCGAACCATCGCTCGTCGACAAATGGCTGGCCACCGCCAAGACCTGGCTCATGACCGGCAACCTGGTCGCCAAACTCGGCCTGGTCATCCTGTTCATCGGCGTCGCCTTCCTGCTCAAGTACGTCGCCGCCACCATCACGATCCCGATTGAGCTGCGCCTGGCAGGCGTCGTCGCGGCCGATCTGGGCTTGCTGGCCTGGGGCTGGCGACTGCGCACCAGCCGGCGGGAAATCGGCCTGCCGGTCCAGGGCACGGCCATCGCCATCCTGATGCTGGTGATCTTCGGCGCCCACCAGCGCTACGACCTGATTCCCGCCGGCTTCGCCTTCGGTGTGCTGGTGTGCCTGACGGTGTTCACCTGCCTGCTGGCGGTGCTGCAAAATGCACCCTGGCTGGCGGCGTTCGGCATCACCGGCGGCTTCGCCTGCCCCTTGCTGCTGTCGACCGGCCAGGGCAACCATATCGCCTTATTCTCTTACTATGCGCTGCTCAATGCCGGCGTGTTCGCACTGGCGATCACGCGTTCGTGGCGTCCGCTGAACCTGCTGGGCTTCGCATTCACCTTTGTCGTCGGCACCACCTGGGGCGTCCTGCGCTACACGCCCGAGAACTACCTGTCGGCGCAAGGCTTCCTGATCCTGTTCTTCCTGTGCTACGTCGCCATCTCGCTCGCCTTCGCGCACCAGCAGCAGGCCAGGCTGAAGAACTACGTCGACGCCACGCTGGTACTAGGCACGCCGTTGCTGGCCTTTGGCCTGCAGGTGGGACTGGTCAAGGACAAGCCGTTCGGCCTGGCCTTGTCTACCCTCGCGCTCGGCGGCTTCTACCTGGTGACCGCATTGGTCCTGTTGAAACGCGGGCGCGAACGCTGGCGCGTCATGCTCGAAGCCTACGCCGCACTGGGCGTCATCTTCGGCACGCTCGCGATCCCGTTCGCGCTGGATTCCCGCTGGACTTCGGCCGCATGGGCACTGGAAGGCGCCGGCTTGGTGTGGCTCGGCCTGCAATGGCGGCGGGTTCTGGTCTGGATCTTCGGGCTGCTGCTGCAATTCGGCGCAGGATTGAGCTTCATTGTCGCCGTCACCGACCTGGCACCGTACGCCGCCGCTTCGGCGCACTTGTGGCTGGGCTGCCTGCTGCTCGCCGCGAGCGGCTTTGCCGTGGCGCTCAGCCTGCGCAAGCATGCGAGCGAGGGCGACGGGTTGATCATGCTGGCCGAGTCCTTCCTGACCCTGTCCGCCATCTGGCTGCTCGCCGCATGCTGGACCGAGCCGATCGTGCGCACGGGCGGCGGTGCGCTGGCCAACTGGCTGGTGGCCGGCGCCTTGTTCACGGCGCTGCTGCTGTATGGCGTGAGCGTACGCCTGTCTTGGCCGATGGCGCGCCAACCGGCGCATGCGGCCCAGATAGCCGGCGCCGTGGCCCTTGCCGTCGTCAGCGCAGCGGGACGGTCATGGGCCACACTATCCGAAGCAAATCACGATGCGCCGCTGCTCGGTGTCGTCATGCTGGCGGCTGCCGCATGCGTCACGGCCCACCTGGTATGGCGCGCACGGCCGGCGCAGGCGGATCCCGCACAGCCGGACGCCGCCCGGTCGTACTCCACCTTGTCGGGCGCCATGCTGCTATGGGCTGGCATCTGGTGGTTCGGCCCCGCCATCAACATCGCCGCCGGCCGCTTGATGGCGTATCTCCCGCAAGATCTCGGCAGTCCGACCGCACGCTGGACCGCCCTGTATGCCCTGGGCGTCGCGGCTACTGCGATCGCTGCCATGTATCTGGCCTCGCGCCTGGCCTGGGCGCAGCTGCGCCGCTCCGCCGCGCTGTGCTGGGGCATGCTGGCCGTGGTCACGGCGCACATCCTGTACACCTTGTATGAGACGCGTACGCTGCCACTGCCGGCCAGCTGGCTGGCCTGGGCGCTGCTGTGGTCGAGCGGCGAATTCCTGATGGCGCGCTGGAGCAGGAGCGGGCCGGAGCTCGGCCGCGCCACGCTGAAACTGCTGCACCTGCTGCGCAGCAGCGGCCCGTGGCTGGCCCTGTGGCCGGTCGGCGCGATCCTGATCGACGGCTGGCTGATCGCGCCACCCGCCGATCCATACGACCTGATGCAAGACAGCTGGCTCACCGATGCCGCCTGGAGCAACTACCTTCCCACCTGGAGCATGATGCTCGCGCTGGTCTTCCTGCTGCGCCGCAGCCTGGCAGGAAGATGGCCGGCTGCGCCCCTGGCCGACTGGTACCGCACGCGAGTCATCCCGGCGGCGACGATGCTGATGGTGGTATTGGCCGTCTCCTGGAACCTGAAGCACGACGGCGCCATGGCGCCCTTGCCCTACCTCCCCCTGCTCAATCCGCTCGACCTGACCACCGGCTTCGTGCTGATGCTGGGCGCCAGCGTCCTGCGCCAGCTCAGCGGGTCGGCCGCGACGGATGCGGGACTGCGCACGTCGCTGCAGCAGCTGCGGCTGGCCGGACTGGCCGGCGCCTACATCTGGTTCAACCTGATCCTGCTGCGCAGCGCCGCGCACTATCTCGGCATCGACTATCGGCTGCCCGACCTCGCCGCGTCGCAGGTGGTGCAAGCCATGCTGTCGCTGGTCTGGAGCGCGAGCGCGCTGGTGCTGATGCGCATGGCGGCGCGGCGCGCGATGCGGCGCAGCTGGTGGACCGGAGCCACGATGCTCGGCGTGGTGGTGCTCAAGCTGTTCCTGGTCGACCTGGACAACGGCGGCAGCATCGCGCGCGTGGTGTCGTTCGTCGGCGTCGGCCTGCTGCTGCTGTTGGTCGGGTATTTCGCGCCCTATCCGAAGACCGGGCAGCGCCCGCCGGCCACACCGCCCACTGCGCCCGCCTGACACCGAACCGGAGAACACGATGCTCACTCAGCGCGCCGCCCTGGCACTGATCCTGACCCTTGCTGCACCAGCCCACGCCGCCGCGCCCGTGCCGGCCGGCGACAAGGCGTCCGACTACTCGCACCTGCTGCCGCTGAACGTCGGCGCCAACCAGGCGGTGGTGCAACTGCGGCTGCCGCGCGCGGTCTACCTGGCCGCGCGTTCGCCGCGGCTGGACGACCTGCGCGTCTTCGATGCCGCCGGCGCGCCGATGCCGTATGCGCTGGTCGACCTGGCGCCGCAAGCGTCGGTCAGCCGGCCGAGCGCGCCGGCAGCCGTGTTCCCGGTGCATGGGCCGGCGCGCGCCGGCGTCAGCGTGCAGGAAGGACTGCAGATCCGCACCGGCAGCGACGGCGCGCTGATCTCGGTGACAGCGCCGGCGCGCGCCGCCGGCGACGAACTGACTGACCTGGTGCTCGACCTGCAGCCGGCCGCGCGCGCTGCCAGGGTCGGCGCCGGCACGGCGATCGGCGCCTTGTCCCTGACGCTGCCGCCCGGCGCCGGCAGCTACAGCGCGCACATTGCGCTCGACGTCAGCGACAACCTGCAGGACTGGGAACCGCTGGCCGAAGCGGCGGTGAGCTGGCTGGTCAACAGCCAGGGCGCGAGCGTGCAGAAACACCGGATCGACTTCGCGCCGCACGCGTTTCGCTACGCGCGCCTGCGCTGGCTGGATGGCAAGCCGATCGAGTTCGCCGCCGTCCATGCCGAATACGTGGTGCAGCGCGAGGCCGGGCGCCAGCTCGACACGCTGGTGTTGCAGGGCGCGCCAGGTTCAGAGCCGCGCGACCTGGTGTACACGGCGCCGGTCGCGCTTCCGGTGGCGTCGGTCGGCCTCTCGTTCCAGGGGCGCAATATCGTCATGCCGGTAATGATCGGGCAGTACCAGGCGGTGCGAAGCCGCGACCCGGGCGCGCGCACGGTGCTGAAACTGCAGCCGCTGATCAACACCACCTTCTTCCAGCTCGAGCAGGATGGCCGACGCCGCGCTTCAGGCGACGTCGCAGTGCCGCTGACGCACGCCGCGCGCTGGGTGGTGCGCCCGTTGAATGCGGCCCCCGAACGGCCGGCATTGCGCCTGGGCTGGGAAGCGTCGACCATCGTGTTCGTCGCCTCCGGCAAGGCGCCTTATCAACTGGCGTTCGGCCGCGACGGCGTGCGTGGGGCGGGCGTGGCGCTGCACCAGGTCGCGCCCGGGTTCAGCGAGCGCGAATTGACCGCGCTGGCGCCGGCCACGGCGGGCGAGGTGATCGTGCAGAACCGGCTCGAACAAGATGTAGAAAGCACTGCGCGCCGCAGCACGACTGGCAACCAGCAGGTCTGGCTATGGGCGCTGCTGGCCGCTGGCGTCGCGGCGCTGGCCGGCATGGCCTGGCATCTGCTGCGCCAGCTGAAAGGCGGCGCATCCGAACCGCCGCCGCCGGCTTGAGACCATGAACGCGGGCGCTATTTGAGCGGCTTGAGCGGCTTGGTCGACGCCGTCGGCGCCCCGCGCCGCTCGCGCGCGATGTCCAGGTCGATGCTGGCCTGGCGCACGCGCAGCGCTTTCGCATACCGATGGCGCGCGCGCAGGCGCGGATTGGTGACCAGCCGCCCGAGCGTCTCGCCGACCACCATCACCACCCCCAGCAGCGGCAGCACCAGCATCAGCCCGACCACGCCGGCCAGCATGCCGCCGACGAAAATCATGATCACCGTGACTAGGGGATGGATGTGCAGGCTGCGCCCCAGCGTCAGCGGCATGAACACGAAGTCGTCGAGCAGGCGCACCAGCACGAACACCACGATCGCGCCGTAGGCCACCAGCGGCGTGGCCGGGGCGTCGGTCGAGGCCACGATCACCACCAGCACGCAGCCGGCGATCGAGCCGACGAATGGCACCCAGGCCAGCACCGCCGAGATCAGTCCCAGCAGCAGGGGAGAAGAGACGCCGATGATCCACAGCCCGAGCGCCAGCACCACGGTGTCGAGCACGGTCAGCTTGAGCAAGCCTTCGAAGTAGCGGCGCGCGGTCTGGTCGACTTCGTGCAGCAGGTACAGCGCGCGCTCGAAATACGCGTTGGGCACCGCGCGCGCCAGGAATTTCTTGAAGCGCAGGCCGTCGCGCAGCAGGAAGAAAGTCAGGAAGGGCGCCAGCAGCAGCGACGGCACCCAGGTCACCACGCCGACCACGATTTCTCCCAGGTGGTTGCTGGCGAAATCATTGGTATAGGCCGCGAACGCGGTGTTGACGGTCGAGGTCAGGCGCATCTCGGCCAGTATCGGAAACTTCGCTTCCAGCAGCGCCATCGTGTTGCGCACGAAGGCCACCCCGCCATCGAGGTACAAACCGATGGTGGCTTCCCACGAATCTTCTTCCGGCCCGTCGCTCCAGTTCAGCGCCAGCACCATCGCCAGCGTGGCCAGTCCGAAGAACACCGTGCACACCCACAGCGCGGCCGCATTGCGGCTGAAGCCGGAACGCACCATGCGCTGCATCGGCCGCAGCAGGACGTAGTACAGCACGGTGCCGAAGATGAAGGGCAGGGCCAGCCACAGCAGCTGCTTGAGCAGCAGCAGCAGCACGCAGGTGGCGGCGATGATGCCGGACCAGACGATCGGTCCGGACCGCTCGCTGTCCATCATGCCGGTCATAGCGCTTCCAGCTGGGGCCGTCCGGTACCCATCCATTCGCGCAGGCGCAGGCCGATGTGGCGCGCCAGCGCCAGCGAAATCTTGTAGCCGATCACGGCGTCGGTTTCCATCAGGCCCAGGAAGTCGGCGCGGAAGAACACCGCCATTTCGCACGGCTCGAGCGCGCGCGCCTGGGCGTTGCGCGGCGAGTTGTCGAGCAGCGCCAGGTCGCCGAAGAAGCCGCCGGGCTCGAGCTCGGCCACTACCTGGGTCATGCCCTCGTGCAGGCGGCTGATGCGCACCCGGCCGCTCATCAGGAGGTACAGCGCCTGGCCTTCCTCGCCCTCGTCGAAGACGATCTCGTCCTTCAGGTAGCGGCGCTCGTGCAGCAGGCCGTCGACGATCTTCAGTTCCAGCGGCGTCAGGGCCGCGAATAGCGAAGAACTCTTGAGCCGGTGCAGACGCGGCGACATGCGGGGAGGCTTGAGGAAGCGAAAAATCACGGTGATTTCGGGTCAATACAGGAAGTTGTCGCTTGATTATCCCCGATCAGATGATGCTGTGCATCAAATTCCCATCAGTGCGCGGTTGCGTGTGGCGGCTCGTCCATACGAAATTCAAATGTGCGCGCCGGTTTAGTTGATTCGGTGTAACATAATTCTTTGTGGCAACACAAATTGTCACTAGTATATTTACTGCGTGAGCCGTCGCACGCGGTAATGCCGTGCTTTCTCAAAAGGACAGGCAGTGATCGATCTACACAGTTTTCTTCTTGCACTCGGGATGGGCAACGTCGGCTTCGCCATCCTGATGGCAGGATACATGCGGGGCGCGACGCCCAGTGCCGGCCTGCGCCTGTGGATGTGGGCGCGGCTGGGCATCGGCGTCAGCCAGCTGGCCGGCTGGGCCCGTCCATTGCTGGGCCTGCCATTGCTGGGCAGCCTGGAAGGGATCGGCTGGATCCTGGCAGTCGCGCTCGAGATGGCCGCCTACTGCGTGTTCTTCGGCTTCACGCGCTGGGGCCGGATCGTGTTCCCGGTCACCGGCCTGTCGTGCGCGATCGTGATCGCGGCCGGCGCCGCCGGCGCCACTCACGCCCAGCTGAGCGCGCTGGTAGCGAGCGTGGTCGCCCTGTTCGCCGCCGCCATGGCCTGGGTGCTGCTGCGCCGCCGCCACGCGTCGCTGCTGCAACGGATCATCGGCGTCAACGACGCCCTGTTCGCACTGGCGGTCGCGGCCTGGGCCAGCTCGACGCTGCAGGGCGACGGCGCGCCGGACCATAACGCGGCCCAGCAAGCGGCCTATCTCACCGGCTACCTCCTGATGATCGTCAACGGCTTCGGTTTCCTGCTGCTGTGCAAGCAGAAGGACGACAGCCGCATGGCGCACCTGGCCACCACCGATTGCCTCACCGGCCTGCCCAACCGCCGCGCGTTTCTCGAGCGCGCCGAAAGCGCGCGCCTGGCGGCCCAGCGCCAGCGCCAGCCGCTGGCGCTGATGATGATCGACATCGACCACTTCAAGCAGATCAATGATCGCTGGGGCCACGCCAGCGGCGATGACGCGCTGGTGGTGTTCGCGTGCACCGCGCGCCAGGTGATGCGCGAGCACGAAACCATCGGCCGCCTGGGCGGCGAGGAATTCGCGATGATGCTGCCGGCGACCGACCTCGAGGCCGCGGTGCAGGCCGCCAACCGCCTGCGGCTGGCGGTGCGCGCGGCTACCGTGATCACCAGCGGGCCGTCGTACACGATGACGGTGAGTATCGGCGTGGTGGTGCTCGATCCGAACGAAGACCTGGGCGATGCGCTGGCGCGCGCCGACCATGCCTTGTATACCGCCAAGCGCGAAGGGCGCGACCGGGTCGAGATCGGCGATCCGCTGCGGCGCCGCGCCTGACGCCTGAAGCAGATCGCTTCAACACCGGAAACGGAAACAGAAACAGAAACGCCAAAAGAAAAAGGGTCCGACGCATCGGACCCTTTTTCTTTGAAGCTGGCGGAGCGGACGGGGCTCGAACCCGCGACCCCCGGCGTGACAGGCCGGTATTCTAACCAACTGAACTACCGCTCCTTTCGATTCGATCAAACTGCGACCGGACCGTCGAACGAGAAAAGAAGAAGGGCCCGACGCATCGGACCCTCTTCTCTGATACTGGCGGAGCGGACGGGGCTCGAACCCGCGACCCCCGGCGTGACAGGCCGGTATTCTAACCAACTGAACTACCGCTCCGTTTACTCTGATCGTACCTTCGATCAACCATCGAAATGTTTGGTGGGCGCTGAGAGGCTCGAACTCCCGACCTAATCCTTGTAAGGGATCCGCTCTACCAACTGAGCTAAGCGCCCATTTCGTGGTTTCTATCCGACGCTTGTCATTGCGTCCGAAGAGGCCCGAATTATAGAGGCTCCCTTTCGAAGTGTGCAAGGGTTTTTCAAAAAAAACCATACACATCATTTCAGACCATCCAGGTGCCTCAAGAAACAGCTATCCCGGCCTGATAACGAAAAGCGCATATGCATGTGTTGTAATCAGGATCAGGCGACCGTGTTTTACTTGCAGTTGCAGGGAGCGATCACGGACAATACCGTCTTTGACAAGTCGGCAACTACAACATCGCAAAGATGCGCGCCCCAGATGCGCGAGCCGAAGGCGGCCATATCCGCTTGCGCTCTCCCTTGATGGAACACTCCACGGGAGACAGCGTCCATAAGAAGAGAAACGGGGACATCGGTTCTTTTTTTAATCAACAGGAAAACTCCATGATCAAGATGTCCAAGATGCACCAGCGCGTTATCAGCGCGCACGGCGCAGCGCTGGCCTTTACCGCATTGATGCCGATCGCACAGGCGGTGGCGCAGACGACGACAACCGCACAAGCCGCTCCCGAGCTGCAGTCGGTGACCGTGACGGCCCAGCGCCGCACGGAAAATATCCGCGACGTGCCGGTGTCGGTCACCGCGCTCAAAGGCGACCGCCTGGACGTCCTGGTCTCCGGCGGCGACGATATCCGCGTGCTGGCCGGCAAAGTGCCGAGCCTGAACGTCGAATCCTCGAACGGCCGCACCTTCCCGCGCTTCTACATCCGCGGCTACGGCAACACCGACTTCAACACCTTCGCTTCGCAGCCGGTCTCGCTGATTTACGACGACGTCGTGCAAGAGAACCCGATCCTGAAAGGCTTCCCGATCTTCGACCTGGCCAGCGTCGAAGTGCTGCGCGGCCCGCAGGGCACCCTGTTCGGCCGCAACACCCCGGCCGGCGTGGTCAAGTTCGAATCCGAGAAGCCGAAGCTGGGCAAGGTCGAGGGCTACTGGAACGCCTCGCTCGCCACCCACACCACCGCCAACGCCGAAGGCGCCGTCAACGTGCCGCTGTCGGACAAATGGGCGATGCGCGTGTCGGCCGTCGGCCAGCACCGCGACGACTACGTGCGCAACTATGCCGACACCGGCATGACCCAGGAGCGTAACAAGCTCGACGGCTACAACGAACACGCCGAGCGCGTCCAGTTCCTGTACCGTCCGGACGAAAACTTCAACGCCCTGCTGAACCTGCACCAGCGCCAGACCACCGGCAGCGCGCGCCTGTTCCGCGCCAACCTGATCAAGAAGGGCAGCAATACCTTCGCCAACGGCACCGACCTCGACCGCATCGTCACCAACGGCCAGAACGACCAGAGCCTGAAGACCAACGGCGCCAACCTGCGCCTGCAGTGGGACATCGGCGCGTTCCGCCTGTTCTCGATCACCGGCTTCGAGCACATCAGCAACTACAGCAGCCGCGGCGACATCGATGGCGGCACCCCGGCCGGTCCGGGCTTCATCCCGTTCCAGGTCGAGACCAACGGCTATATCAGCGACCTCGACCAGTACACCCAGGAATTCCGCCTGGAGTCGAAGAACGAGGGTCCGTTCAACTGGCAGACCGGCGTTTACTACTTCGATGAAGACGTGACCGGCGGCAGCGACAACTTCGAGAGCGTCAACTACAGCCGCACCTCGCGCCTGGTGTCGAGCCAGCAGAACAAGGCCTGGGCCGTGTTCGGTTCGGCGACCTACAACCTGACCCCGGACTGGACCATCCGCGGCGGCGTGCGCTACACCAAGGACGAGAAAGAGTTCCAGACCCTGGTGGCCGACAACGTGGTGCAGATCGGCCCAAGGTCGGTCGAAGCGGATAGCAGCAAGACCAGCTGGGACGTCTCGGCAACCTACAAGCTGAACAACAGCGTCAACCTGTACGGCCGCGCCGCCACCGGCTTCCGCGCGCCGAGCATCGCCGCCGCTTCGGCTTCGGTGCCGATTACCGTGGCCGACGCCGAGACCATCAAGTCGGTCGAACTGGGCGTGAAAGCCGACCTGTTCGAGCGCCGCGCACGCACCTCGTTCTCGATCTACGACTACACCATCGAAGACCAGCAGCTGACCGTGGTCGGCGGCAATTCGAACGTGAACCGCCTGATCAACGCCGACAAGACCAAGGGCAAGGGCGCCGAGTTCGACTTCGAAGCGGCCGTCAGCACCGCCCTGCGCGTGAGCGCCGGCGCCAGCTACAACTATACGCAGATCCGCGACGGCAGCCTGTCGGTCAACCGCTGCGCCCAGTGCACCATTACCGATCCGATCAACGCCGCCGGTCGCGTCGAGATCAACGGCAACATGCTGCCGCAGGCGCCGCGCTGGACCTTCAACGCGACCGCGCGCTACGGCGTGCCGTTCGCGGACGGCGAACTGTACGTGTTCACCGACTGGTCGTATCGCAGCAAGGTCAACTTCTTCCTGTACGAAGCGGCCGAGTTCACCGGTGCACCGCTGACCGAAGGCGGCCTGCGCGTGGGTTACGTCTTCGCCGACGGCAAGTATGAAGTGGCTGCATTCGGCCGCAACATCCTCGACCAGCGCCGCATCACCGGCGCCATCGACTTCAACAACCTGACCGGCTTCACCAACGAGCCGCGTCAATGGGGTCTGCAGGTCAAGGGCAACTTCTAAGCTGGACGGTCTGGCCGGGTGATACTGGCCAAACATGAAAGGGCTGCGCATTGCGCAGCCCTTTTTACGTTGTGCAGCCCTATTTTCATCCGTTCAGCGCAGGCTGCCTTCCTCGACCATCGTCTCCTTGGCCACCTCGGCAACCTGGCGGTCGTCCTCGGTCAGGCGCACCGTCTTCCAGCTGCCGCGCGCGAACCACGCTACCGACACCAGCGCCACCGCCACATTGGTCACCGGGAACGACCACCACAGCCCGTCCGCTCCCAGCGTGGTGTGCTTGGCCAGCACATAGGCCAGCGGAAACTGGATCATCCACTGCGACACCATCGCGATGATCATTGCGCTGAGCATATTGCCCGAGGCGCGGAATGCCGACACGATGCACAGCTGGATGCCGATCCCGCCCCAGGCCAGACACATGATACGGATGAAATGGGCGCCGCCCTCGATCACCGCCGCATCGTCCGGAATGAAGAAGCGCACCAGCCACGGCGCGCACAGCCAGGCCACGCCGCCCAGCAGCGTCAGCACGGCGAAGCTGGCCACGGTGCCGAGCCAGGTGATGCGTTCGGCGCGCGCCGTGTTGCCGGCGCCAACGTTCTGGCCGACCAGGGTCGCCACCGCCATCGCGATGCCCATCACCGGGATCGTGATCACCTGCAGGATATTGGAGCCGACGCCGTAGGTGGCGATCGCCAGCGTGCCGAAGCTGGCCACCAGGAACGACATCACCATCAGGCCCAGCGCGCGGGTCGACAGTTCGACCGAGCCCGGCAGGCCGAGGAAGAAGGCGCGCTTCAGGTACACCGGATCGGGCCTGAAGCCGCGCCAGCTCAGCGCGATGCCATGCCGCCCGCGCAGGAACACCAGCATGCCCAGGCCCGCCGCCAGCGCCTGCGTGATCAGGGTCGCATAGGCCGCGCCCATCACCCCCTGGCCGGGAATCGGTCCCCAGCCGAAAATGAACAGCGGGTCGAGCACGAAGTTGAGCAGCACGGTGGCGGCCACGATCAGCAGCGGAATCCGGGTCTGGCCGACGCCGCGCATCAGCGCCTGGAACATGGCATACATGAACACGAACAGGATGCCGACGAACGACACGCGCAGGAAGCCCAGCGCGCCACTGTAGACCTCCGGCGCCACCCCCAGCAGACGCAGCAGCGCCGGCGCCAGCGCGAAGCCGAGCGCGCCGAACACGATCGAGCTGATCACCACCATCAGCATGGTCTGGGCCGCCACGTGGTTGACCATGTCCTGGCGACCGGCGCCGGCATATTGCGCCGCCATCGTGGCGCCGGCCATGGCCAGGCCCGAGCCGAGCGCGATCACCAGGAAGGTGACCGGGAAGCTGACCGAAATCGCCGCCACGGCCGAGGCGCCGAGGCGGCCGACCCAGAACGCATCGGTCAGCTGATAGCCGGTCTGCAGCAGGTTGGCGAGCATGATCGGCACCGCCAGCGTCACCAGTGCGCGTGGAATCGAGCCTTGCAGGAAGAGGGTGGTGCGGTCGTTGTTCATGCATTCATGCTAAGCCTTCGCGGCAAAGCACGACGTTCGCCAGACCTCGCCAGGCCAAATGTCAGGAGCTGAACGGTTGGCCGCGGCTTGCCACCAAGTGTGTGGCTTAAGAAATTTTGTGAATTAATTGAACGGCCAAAGAAACGATGTTTTTACATAGTTCACCTTTGTGACTGTTGTACAGACGCCGAAAACCGCAGAGTTTTCGCTTCGATCGTTCTTTCTTTCGGGCTACGCTGGAACTGCCGCGTTCAGACGGCGCCGGTCCGCATCGGGCCATACAACGACACGGGCGAAGCCTTTCGCTCGACGGAAAATTTGAATAAGGAAGAACCATGAAGCATTCGCATTCGATTCATCCTGCAATGTTGAAAATGTGTGCAGCGGTCTCACTGGCCATCGCAGCGTCCTCGGCCCTCGCGGCCGCGGGTGGCGCGGCAGGGCAGCCGGCAGGGCAGCAATTCATCCTGGAGACCGACCGTATCATCGTCAAGTACAAGGACGCTAAAGCCGCCACCAGCAAGGGCGTCGTTGCCCGCGCGGCGCCGATGAGCAGCGCGCGCAAGGCGATCCTGGACCGCGCCGGCCAGCAGTTCGGCATCGTGATGCGCGAAAGCCATGCAATCTCGACCGGCGCCCAGGTGTTCAACCTGAACCGCAAGCGCGGCCTCAAGGAAGTGCAGTCGCTGGCCGCCGAGATGATGGCGCGCGACCCGTCGATCGAGTACGCTGAGCCGGACCGCATCATGACCCACATGGCGACCGCCAATGACCCGCGCTACACCGAGCAATGGCATTACTTCGACGCCACCGGCGGTCTGCGCCTGCCGGCCGCCTGGGATGCATCGACCGGCAGCGGCGTGACGGTGGCCGTGATCGACACCGGCTACCGCCCGCACGCCGACCTCAGCGGCCAGTTCCTGCAGGGCTATGACTTCATCAGCAGCGCCAGCATCGCCAACGACGGCGGCGGGCGCGACAACGACGCCAGCGACCCGGGCGACGCCGTCGCCGCCGGTTCCTGCGGCAGCGGCCAGCCGGGCCGCGACCAGGCCTCGAGCTGGCACGGCACCCACGTCGCCGGCACCATCGCGGCGCGCACCAACAACGGCGTCGGCGTGGCCGGCGTGGCCTACAACGCCAGGATCGTGCCGGTGCGCGTGCTGGGCAAGTGCGGCGGCTATACCTCGGACATCGCCGACGCCATCACCTGGTCCTCGGGCGGCAGCGTGAGCGGGGTGCCGGCCAACGCCAACAAGGCGCGCGTGTTGAACCTGTCGCTGGGCGGCGGCGGCTCCTGCGACGCCACCACCCAGAACGCCATCAACGGCGCCCGTTCGCGCGGCGCGGTGGTGGTGGTGGCGGCCGGCAACGACGCCACCAACGTCAGCAACGCCAGCCCGGCCAACTGCTCGGGCGTGATCGCGGTGGCCGCCACCGGCCGCAGCGGCGGCCGCGCCTCGTACTCGAACTACGGCACCCTGGTCGACGTGGCGGCGCCGGGCGGCGACGGCAGCTACAGCGTGCTGTCGACGCTCAATACCGGCACCGGCGCCCCGGCCAGCGACAGCTACGCCGGCTACCAGGGCACCTCGATGGCGACTCCGCACGTGGCCGGCGTGGCGGCGCTGATGCTGGCGCTGAACGCCAACCTGACGCCGGACGAGATCGAAGCGCGGTTGAAGTCGACCGCACGCGCCTTCCCGGCCAGCTGCTCGGGCTGCGGCAGTGGCATCGTCGACGCGGCGGCGGCAGTGGCGGCCGCTACTGCACCACCCACGCCAACGGTGACGCTGGCCGAGACCGAGTCCAACAACACCATCGCCACCGCCGACCCCGTCGCCAGCGCCAACACCACGGTCAGCGGCAATATGGGCAGCACCAGCGACAGCGACTACTTCCGCGTCGATCTGCCGGCCGGCAAGACCCTGAGCGCGGTCCTGACCCCGGGCCTGAGCAATGCCGACTACGACCTCTACCTCTACAACGCCAGCGGTACCCAGCTGGCCAAGAGCGAGAACGACGTCGGCCTTGTGGACAGCGTCAGCGCGGTCAACGGCGGCAGCAGCGCCTCGCCGCGCTACGTGCGCGTGAAGTACTACAGCGGCGGCACCGGCGCCACCAGCGGCAAGTACACGCTCAAGCTGAGCTGGTAACGCCGGTTTGTCATCCGGCCTCGCTTGCCAATAACGCGATTTGGAACGATACTGTATGCAATTACAGTAGTCGTTCCCATTGCCGGCAAGCGAGTTATGGGGCGGCCTCGCCAGCGTGAACGCCCCAGTCCGAAAAATCATCCATTGCGATTGCGATTGTTTTTACGCGTCCGTCGAGATGCGGGACGACCCGTCCCTGCGCGGCCGGCCGCTGGCAGTCGGCGGGCGCCAGGACCAGCGCGGCGTGGTTGCTACCTGCAACTACGAAGCGCGCCGCTTCGGCATTCATTCGGCGATGGCCACCGCCACTGCGATCAAGCTGTGCCCGGACCTCTTGGTGATTCCGCCGGCGATGGAGAAGTACCGGATCGCCTCGCGCCAGATCATGGACATCTACCAGGACTATACCGAGATCGTCGAGCCGCTCTCGCTCGACGAAGCCTACCTGGACGTCACCAACTCGCCGCACTGCAAGGGCAGCGCCACCCTGATCGCGCAAGAGATCCGCCAGCGTATCTTCGAGACCGTCGGCATCACCGCCTCGGCCGGCGTGGCGCCCAACAAGTTCGTGGCGAAAATCGCCAGCGACTGGAACAAGCCGGACGGCCTGTTCCTGGTGCGTCCGGAAGAAGTCGACGCCTTTGTCGCGGCGCTGCCGGTCAAGAAGCTCCACGGCGTGGGCAAGGTCACGGCGGAAAAGATGAACCGGCTCGGCCTGCAGACCTGCGCCGACCTGCGCGCCTGGAGCATGGACCAGCTGCAAGAGCACTTCGGCAGCTTCGGCGCGCGCCTGTATGACCTCAGCCGCGGCATCGACCATCGCGAAGTCAACGTTTCGCGCGAGCGCAAGTCGATCAGCACTGAAGAAACCTACACCCCCGACGTGCCCGACCTGGCCGGCTGCCTCAAATTGCTGCCCGAACTGCACGAACACTTGCTGGGCCGCATCAAGCGCGCGAATGCCGAAAAATTCATCAATAAACTGTTCATCAAGATCAAGTTTTCCGACTTCCAGCAGACCACCGTCGAGTGCGTTGGTTACGCGCCACATATCCCGACTTATGCGCGCCTGATGGAGACCGGCTGGGCGCGCGCCAGCCGTCCGGTACGGCTGCTGGGTGTCGGCGTGCGCCTGAGCGATACCGAGATCGTCGAGCAATTGCGGCTGTTCGACGATTCACTGGACGACTCGACAACAGCGTAATTTTTTGCCGTTCCCTTTTTGGCGTTCTTGCTGCACAGCAGCGTAGAATGTCGTTCCTTCGAAACACTGAAACAATCGGATTAAGCCTATGTGGTTCAAGAATCTTCAGATCTACCGTCTTCCCGCCCCGTGGAACTACACCCCCGAGCAACTGGAAAAAGCCCTCGAGCCGCAGAGCTTCGTGCCTTCCGAGAGCAACGAACTGCTGCGCCAGGGCTGGGATGCCCCGCGTCCGAACGGCGGCCTGGTGCACACCGTGAACAAGCAGATGCTGATCATGCTCGGCACCGAAAAGAAACTGCTGCCGGCATCGGTCATCAACCAGGTGGCCAAGGCCAAGGCGGCCGAACTGGAAGAGCAGCAAGGCTTCCCACCGGGCAAGAAGGCGATGAAAGACCTGAAGGAGCGCGTGGCCGACGAACTGCTGCCGCGCGCCTTCACCCTGCGCAGCAACGTCTGGACCTGGATCGACCCGGTCAACGGCTGGCTGGTGGTCGATGCCGCCAGCCCGGCCAAGGCCGATGACGTCGTGAAACTGCTGCTCAAGGCCGTGGACAAGATGCCGCTGGAGTCGCTCCGTGTGCAGAAGTCGCCGGTGGCCGTAATGACCGGCTGGCTGGAAGCGGACGAAGCGCCATACGGCTTCACCATCGACCAGGATACCGAACTGCGCGCCACCGGCGAAAGCCGCGCCGCGGTGCGTTACGTCAAGCACACGCTGGAACCGGACGACATCCGCCGCCACATCGCCGCCGGCAAGCAGTGCACGCGCCTGGCCATGACCTGGAACGACCGCATCAGCTTCGTGCTGACCGAGTCGCTCGCGATCAAGGGCGTCAAGCCGCTGGACGTGATCAAGGAAGGCGAAAGCCCGACCTACAACGACGAAGAGCGTTTCGACAACGACGTCGTGCTGATGACGGGCGAACTGGCCAAGATGCTGGCCGAGGTGGTGGACGCGCTGGGCGGCGAAGCCAAGGCGTAATAGCAGGACGCCATCGTGAATCCAACGTAGGGTGGACGGGTTCCCCGTCCACCCTACGCCGGGTATCACATCACTTTTCGGCAGCGACTTCTTCGCTGGTTGCCGGTTCTTGCTTGCCATCCCCAGACGACCCGTTCTCCAGCTCGCCGCTGGTATAGGTCGCCCCCTGCCGCTTCTGATGCGGCGCCGGACGGTTCGGCAACGGCGGCAAGGCCTTCGCCTGCTCCAGGTCGACCCCGGCAACCTCGGCCACGCGCCGGCCGTAATCCTCGTCGCAATGCCACAGGTGCCACACCATGCGCAGCTGGATCGGTTCCGGACACTGCTTCAGATCGCCCCCGACGTTGTTCACCAGATCGTCACGCTCCCAATCCTCGAACGACCGGTAGCGCACGCCCGCCTGGTGATAATCCGACTGCGTGGTGGTGGTCTGGTAGCGGCCCAGGTGGCCTTCCACCCAGGGGCGGTATTCCGACCCTGGCGTTTGCGCTTCCTGGTAGCCGCCCATCAGGCTCGGCTCGTAGTTGATGTGCTTGTTCTCGTCGTTGCCGTCAACGCCATCCACATAGAAGGTCATCTGACCGTCGCGCTGGTTGGTGCGGGCGCGGGCTTTTTCTTGCGGGGCATTGATCGGCAGTTGCAGGTAGTTCGGCCCGACGCGGTAGCGCTGGGTATCCGAATACGACAGGGTGCGGCCCTGCAGCATCTTGTCGTCCGAGAAGTCGATGCCTTCGACCAGCACGCCGGTGCCGAAGGCCGACTGCTCGGTTTCCGCAAACACATTGTCCGGGTTCTTGTTGAGCACCATGCGGCCCACCGGCAGTAGCGGGAACTGGTCTTCCGGCCATCGCTTGGTGTCGTCCAGCGGGTCGAAGTCGAGCTCGGGATGCTCGCCGTCGGCCATGATCTGGACACAGAATTCCCATTCCGGATAGTCGCCGCGCGCGATCGCGTCGTACAGGTCGCGCGTGGCGTGGCTGGTGTCGCGGCCCTGGATTTCGGCGGCTTGCGCGCTGGTCAGGTTGCGTACGCCCTGTTTCGGCTGCCAGTGAAATTTGCACAGGTGCGCCACGCCCTGGTCATTGACCAGCTTATAGGTGTTGACGCCCGAACCTTCCATCTCGCGGTAGTTGGCTGGGATGCCCCATGGGCTCTTGACCCAGGTAACCATGTGCAGCGCTTCCGGATGGCTGCAGATGAAGTCGTAGAAGCGCCATGGCTCTTGCTGGTTGGTGACGGGATCGGGCTTGAAGGCGTGGATCATGTCCGGGAACTTGATCGCGTCGCGGATGAAGAATACCTTCAGGTTATTGCCCACCAGGTCCCAGTTACCGTCGACTGTCTTGAACTTGACGGCGAAGCCGCGCGGATCGCGCGCGGTTTCCGGCGACTCCTTGGCGCCGATCACGGTCGAGAAGCGCACGAACATCGGCGTCTGCACGCCGGTCTCGTTGAGCACGCGGGCGCAGGTGTATTTGGAAGCCGGCTCATCGCCGATCTTGCCGTAGGCTTCGAAAAAGCCATGGGCGCCGGTGCCGCGCGCGTGCACCACGCGTTCGGGAATGCGCTCGCGGTCGAAGTGGGTGATCTTTTCGATGAACTGGTAGTTCTCAAGCGTGGCCGGGCCACGTTCGCCGACGGATCGCAGCGATTGATTGTCGCGGACAGGATGACCCTGGCGCGTGGTCAGCGTGGGGCGCTGTTCGTTCATTGCCTTCTCCTTCTGAATCGTTCAAAGAGAAGGGCAGTATAGGAAGTCGGACAAGAAGGCAGCGCGCGGCTGCCTTCGCTTTCACTGCCGTACCGACAACGGCCGCGCCGTGCTTACAGCTGCTGGAACACGCCTTCGCTGCGGTTCTTGGTCACGTTATTCCATGGGAACACCTGGCCATTCATTGCCACGTAGACGCCGGCCGGCAGGGCCTGCGCCACGCCGCAGGCGAAGCCAAGGTTGAACAGCGCGTCCGAGTTGGCGATCTCGTAGGGGATCATGGCGCCGGTCAGCACGATCGTCTTGCCCGGGGTGGCGTTGCCCAGCACGGCGGCGGTGTCGCGCATGGTGTCGGTGCCGTGTACGATCACGATCGCCTGTTCAGTGGCGGCCTGGCACGACGCCAATACGCGCTGGCGGTCGGCGTCTCCCATGTCGAGCGAGTCGAGCAGCGGCAGCACTTCGAGTTCCACCGGCACTGTCATGCGGCTGCGCTTGATCACTTCCGGCAAGTGGCTTTCGGCAAAGCCGAGTACGCCGTTCAGTTCGTTGTAATGCTTGTCGAAGGTGCCGCCCGTCGCGATGAGTCGCAAAGTCATGTTGAATTATCCACTAGCAGAAATAAGGTGCGCCATGATAGCGCCAAAGCGCGTGTTTCGAGATGTGACTGCGCTAGAATTGACCGGATCGGATGAGTACACTCTTCGTTGTTTATCCTATTCAGTATCCTTCCTTCATTTATCTCCCATGAAAGCCGTCGCCCCCGGAACCGTCATCTTCCACCGCCATCGAGGCTATGGCGTGATCACCCACGTCAACCTGCTGACCGGCTGGATCTCGGCGCGCTTCGGCAGCGAAGCGCGCACGCTCGACCTGAACCTGTCGAGCGACGAAGTGCAGCACGCCGACGGCGAGCCGATCCTGTTCCGGCGCGAACCGCCCGACCGCATGCCGCACGCGCGCCTGATGGCCGTGGTGCGCGCGCTGCACCAGGCCGGCTACCAGAAGCTGTACCTGTATTCCTGGCCCAAGCCGTCCGGCCTGCACTGGCGCTGGCACCTGTTCACCGGCCCGCGCAACTGGATGCAGCGCACCTGGCGCGAAGGCTGGTATGGCTCGGGCGCGGACTACAACAACAATCCGGTGCTGGGCTGGGGCGACGTGCCGGGCGCATCGACCGAGGAGCTGATCCACGCGCTGGCCAAGTTCGATCCGCAGGGCCTGGCGCAGGCGCTGGGACGCGACGAAGACCATAGCGCCTGGTTCGCGCAGGCCTGCGACCTGCTGCTGCCGGGATACATGTACAGCCTCAATATGGAGCGGCCCGCGGGCGGCGGCCTGGTGGAAGCGCCGCCGGTGCCGATCGTGCCGGTACGCGCGGGGCTCAAGCCGTACAGCGGACGCGACATCGGCTGGCCTCCGGGCTGGGCCGGCTTGTGGACCGGCACCCACGTGCTGCCGGCGCCGAAGATCAATATCACGGGCGAGCCGGAAGCGCGCCGTACCGAGAGCGACCGCGCCTGAAACCGGCGCCTGGCTCGGCTCAGCGTTTACCGAGCGCTTCCGGATTCAGGATATTGCTCGGTTCACCTTGTGCAAAGCGCAGCACGTTCTCGAACGCGGTCCTGAAATACAACTCGTAACTGTCCTTCTCGACATAGCCCAAGTGCGGCGTCGCCAGCACCGTCGGGATGCGCAGCAACGGTGAATCGGCCGCCAGCGGTTCGCTGGCGAACACGTCCAATGCCGCGCCACCCGGCTGCCCGCCCTTGAGCGCCGCTTCCAGCGCGCCTTCTTCCACCAGCTCGGCGCGGCTGGTATTCACGAACAGCGCATCCAGCTTCATGCGCGCCAGGTCGGCCGCGGTGACGATCCCGCGCGTGGCGTCGGCCAGCCGCAGATGCAGGCTGAGCACGTCGGCCTGCTCGAACAGCGCTTCGCGCGAGGTCGCCGCCTCGAAGCCGTCGGCAAGCGCCGCCTGCCGGCTGGCTTCGCTACCCCACACGATTACCCGCATGCCGAACGCGCGCCCGTAGCCGGCCACCAGCTTGCCGATCTTGCCGTAGCTCCAGAGCGCCAGCGTACGGCCCTGCAGCACGCGCCCGACGCCATTGAGCAGCGGATTGATCGACGCCGTCTGCCACAAGCCATCCTTCAGATTGTTCGCATACGGCACGATCTTGCGGCTGGCGGCCATGATCAGGGCCCAGGTCAGCTCGGCCGGCGCGGTTGGCGAACCGCTGCCTTCGGCAATGGCGACGCCGTGTTCGGTCGCGGCTGCGACGTCGATATGGCCGCTGACCTTGCCGGACTGCGAGATCAACTTCAGGTTCGGCAGCCTGGCCAGCAGCGCGCGCGAAAACGCGGTGCGCTCGCGGATCAGCACCAGCACATCGAACGGCGCCAGCCGGATCGCCAATTGCCCCAGGCCACGCGTTGAGCTGGTGAACACCTTGACCTCGTGGCCGTCGAGCATCCGGAAGCAGTCCAGACCGCGCACAGCATCCTGGTAGTCGTCGAGAATCGCGATTTTCATGGGAGTTATCTCAATTGCATCTATCGTGCGTAAACAAATAACAGGATCGGACCAAGGGCCGAATAGCCTACTACATTACTCAACCAATATTCCTACTTTTTTGTAATGGATGAGGTCGAAACGCTGTTTTCCGGGTGTACAATCGCCCGGAACTTGAGTGAATGACACGTATCCAACGGTGCTTGCGAAGCACCGATCCCAGCCTTGTCACAGGCTGGCGACACTACCGCTGAACCGCCGCATGTGCTGATTCCGCCGGGCCATTGACCTGTGGACGGAGCAGTTGACCGAGGCGATCCAGACCATTCCAGACCAGAATTCTTAATTGGCATTGGAGGCACCATGAATCAGCCCGTGATGGGCGGCATCGCCGCACTGAACGTTCCAGCTTACATCAAACACCAAAAGCTCATCAATTGGGTAGCGGAAATCGCCGCTCTGACCAAGCCTGACAGCATTTATTGGTGCGACGGTTCGGAAGAGGAGTACGACCGCCTGTGCGCCCAGATGGTCGAGGCCGGCACGATGAAGAAACTGAATCCGGCCAAGCGTCCGAATTCCTACCTGGCCTGGTCCGACCCGTCGGACGTGGCGCGCGTCGAAGACCGCACCTTCATCTGCTCCGCCAGCAAAGAGCAAGCCGGCCCCACCAACAACTGGATGGCACCAAGCGAAATGCGCCGCACCCTGCATGGCCTGTTCGACGGCTGCATGGCCGGCCGCACCCTGTACGTGGTGCCGTTCTCGATGGGCCCGTTGGGCTCGCCGATCGCCCACATCGGCGTCGAGCTGTCCGATTCCCCGTATGTCGCCGTCAACATGCGCATCATGACGCGCATGGGCAAGGCCGTGTACGACGTGCTCGGCCCGGACGGCGAGTTCGTGCCGTGCGTGCATTCGGTCGGCATGCCGCTGGCCGCGCACCAAGCCGACGTGGCCTGGCCGTGCAACGCCACCAAGTACATCGTGCATTATCCCGAGACCCGCGAGATCTGGTCCTTCGGTTCCGGCTACGGCGGCAACGCGCTGCTGGGCAAGAAGTGCTTCGCGCTGCGTATCGCCTCCAACATGGGCTACCAGGAAGCGCAGCAGGGCGGCACCGGATGGCTGGCCGAACACATGCTGATCCTGGGCGTCGAGTCGCCGCAGGGAGATAAAAAATACGTGGCCGCCGCCTTCCCCTCGGCCTGCGGCAAGACCAACTTCGCGATGCTGATCCCGCCCAAGGCTTTTGAGGGCTGGAAGGTGACCACCATCGGCGACGACATCGCCTGGATCAAGCCGGGCGCGGACGGCAAGCTGGTCGCGATCAATCCGGAAGCCGGCTACTTCGGCGTCGCCCCGGGCACCAACGACAAGACTAACCCCAACTGCATGGCCTCGCTGCGCGAGAACGTGATCTTCACCAATGTGGCGCTGACCGACGACGGCGACGTGTGGTGGGAAGGCATGACCAAGGAAGCCCCTGCGCACCTGATCGACTGGCAGGGCAAGGACTGGACCCCGGCATCGGGCACCAGGGCGGCGCACCCGAATGCGCGCTTCACCGTGGCCGCAACGCAAAACCCGGTGATCGACCCGGCCTGGGACGACCCGGCCGGCGTGCCGATCTCGGCCTTCATCTTTGGCGGGCGCCGCTCGACCACCGTGCCGCTGGTGACCGAGGCCGGCAACTGGGTGGACGGCGTCTACATGGCCGCGACCATGGGCTCGGAAACCACCGCCGCCGCCGCCGGCCAGATGGGCGTGGTGCGACGCGACCCGTTCGCGATGCTGCCGTTCATCGGCTACAACATGAGCGACTACTTCCAGCACTGGCTGGATCTCGGCAAGAAAGTGGCCGCGATCAATCCTGCCGCGCTGCCGAAGATCTTCTGCGTCAACTGGTTCCGCACCGGTGACGGTGGCGGCTTCGTGTGGCCGGGCTACGGCGACAATATGCGCGTGCTGAAGTGGATCCTGGACCGCACCGAAGGCAGCGCCGCCGCCGGCACCGCGCACCTGTTCGGCACCTCGCCCGCGTACGGCGACCTGAACTGGGACGGCACCGAATTCACCGAAGCGCAGTTCACTCAGATCACCTCGATCGACAGTCAAGCCTGGGCCGAGGAACTGAAGCTGCACGGCGAACTGTTCGACAAGCTGGCCTACCGTCTGCCGCAAGAACTGGTGGATACCAAGGCCAGGCTGGAGAAGCAACTGGCCGGCTAAGACCGGCTGAGTGGGGGAGAGGCCGCTGCACGACCAGCGGCCATACAAGAAGAAGCAGGGGCGGCGCCGGTGGCGTCGCCCCTGTTTTATTGTAGGCTCGACCAATTGCAGGCTTGACCCTGACGCTGCGTCAGGCTCCATCCTGTCCGGACGCATGAAGAGAGGACCAGAACGATGCTGCTGAAAATTGGAGAACTGGCAAAACGCACCGGCCTGACGGTGCGCACCTTGCACCATTACGACGCCATCGGTCTGCTGTCGCCTTCTGCGCGTTCCGATGCCGGCTACCGCCTGTACAACGAAGCCGACATCGCCCGCCTGCACCGCATCCTGGCGCTGCGCCAGTTCGGGCTGGCGCTGGCCGACATCGGAACCACGCTTACCAGACCGGATCTGTCGCTGGCCGCCGTGGTGGCGCGCCAGATCGACACGCTGACCGAGCAGATCCAGCAGGCACGCACCTTGCGCAGCCGCCTGACGCGACTGCAAGGCCAGCTGGCCGATGGGCAGGAACCGGATCTGGCCGACTGGCTGATGACCCTGGAGCAGATGACCATGTACGACAAATATTTTTCGCAGGAAGAACTCACGCAATTGCCGATCTACACGCAGGCCGAGGAGGTGGAACCGGAATGGCAAGCCCTGGTGGCGCAGGCGCAAACCCTGATCGACGCCGGCACCGCGCCGGATGACGCGCAGGCACAGGCGCTGTCGCAACGCTGGATGGCGATGGTCAAGCGCGACACGGGCGGCAATCCGGTGCTGTTCGCCAAGCTCAACACGATGCACGAGCAAGAGCCTGCGGTGCAGGAACGTACCGGCATCACGCCGGCGATGATGGCCTTCATCCTGGCGGCAAGCAAGGCGCACCAGCTGTCGATCTACGCCAAATACCTGAATGAGGACGAGCTGGCCTTCATGCGCGCCAATCTCGGCCGGCGCGACGCCGAATGGCCGCCCTTGATTGCCCGGGTCCGTACCGCGATCGACAACGGCTGCGCGCCGGATTCTGCGGAAGCGCGCGCGCTGGCGCTGGTATGGTTCGATCTGTTCCGCTCGTTCGCGGGGGACGATCCGGCGACCCAGCAGAAGATCCGGCAGGCGCTGCAGAACGAGCCGGCGCTGACGCAGTCGGGGATGGTGGATGACACGATGCGCGACTTCATGCGCGCGGCGATGGGGGCGTTGCGGGCGGGATAATCGCTCGCGGCAATAAAAAAACAGGGGCAGTGCTCATCGCATTGCCCCTGTTTCATCAGGCCTTCAACAACGGCTTCAGATACTTGCCGGTCGGGCTGTCCTTCACCTTCGCCACCTGCTCCGGCGTGCCGCACGCCACGATGGTACCGCCGCCGGCGCCGCCTTCCGGTCCCAGGTCGACGATCCAGTCCGCGGTCTTGATCACGTCCAGGTTGTGCTCGATGATGGCGAGCGTATTGCCCTGGTCGCGCAGGCGGTGGATCACCTTCAGCAGCAGGTCGATGTCGGCGAAGTGCAGGCCGGTGGTCGGTTCATCCAGGATGTACAGCGTACGCCCCGTGTCGCGCTTGGACAGTTCGAGCGACAGCTTGACGCGCTGCGCCTCGCCGCCCGAGAGCGTGGTCGCGCTCTGGCCCAGCTTGATGTAGCCGAGGCCCACGTCCAGCAGGGTTTGCAACTTGCGCGCAATCACCGGCACCGGTTTGAAGAACTCGTGCGCGTCCTCGACGGTCATGTCCAGCACTTCGGTGATGCTCTTGCCCTTGTAATGCACCTCGAGCGTTTCGCGGTTGTAGCGCTTGCCGTGGCAGACGTCGCATGGCACGTACACGTCCGGCAGGAAGTGCATCTCGACCTTGATCACGCCATCGCCCTGGCACGCTTCGCAGCGCCCGCCCTTGACGTTGAACGAGAAGCGGCCGGCCGAGTAGCCGCGTTCCTTGGCGGTCGGGACGGTCGCGAACAGGTCGCGGATCGGGGTGAACACGCCGGTATACGTCGCCGGGTTAGAGCGCGGGGTGCGGCCGATCGGCGCCTGGTCGACCGAGATCACCTTGTCGAAGTGTTCCAGGCCGTGAATCGCCGTGTGCGGCGCCGGTTCCGTCTGCGAGCCGTACAGGTGGCGCGACAGCGCCGGGTACAGCGTGTCGTTGATCAGCGTCGATTTGCCAGAACCCGACACCCCCGTAATGCAGGTCATCAGGCCGACCGGCAGGTTCAGCGACACGTTCTTCAGGTTGTTGCCGGTAGCACCCGTGATCACCAGCTGGCGCGCCGGATCGGACTTGGTGCGCTTCTTCGGCACCTCGATCTTGCGCCGGCCGTCCAGGTACTGTGCGGTCAGCGAATGCTCGTTCTGCATGATCTGTTCGAGCGTACCTTCGGCGATCACGGCGCCGCCGTGCACACCCGCGCCTGGACCCATGTCGACGATGTAGTCGGCGGTACGGATCGCGTCTTCGTCGTGCTCGACCACCAGCACGCTGTTGCCGATATCGCGCAAATGCTTCAGGGTCGCGATCAGGCGATCGTTGTCGCGCTGGTGCAGGCCGATCGACGGTTCATCCAGCACGTACATGACGCCGGTCAGGCCCGAGCCGATCTGCGACGCCAGGCGGATGCGCTGCGCCTCGCCGCCGGACAAGGTGTCCGCGCTGCGGTCGAGCGACAGGTAATCCAGGCCGACGTTGTTCAGGAACTGCAGGCGCGCCACGATTTCCTTGATCACGCGCTCGGCGATGTCGCGCTTGGCGCCGCTCAGCTCCAGCGTGTTGAAATACTCGAGCGTTTCGCGCAGCGGCTTGTCCGACACCTCGTAGATGGCGCGCTGCTGCGGGCCCTGGCCGATCTTGACGAAGCGCGCTTCGGTGCGCAGGCGCGCACCGTCGCAGACCGGGCATTTCTTTTCGTTGATGAACTTGGCCAGCTCTTCCTTGACCGCCATCGAGTCGGTCTCGCGGTAACGGCGCTGCAGATTGTTGACCACGCCCTCGAAGGTGTGTTCGCGGATCACGGTGCGGCCGCGCTCGTTCACATAGGTGAACGGGATCGCGGTCTTGCCCGAACCGAACAGCACGGCTTCCTGCGAGGCCTTCGGCAATTGCTCGAACGGCTGGTCCAGGTCGAAGTCGTAATGGGTCGCCAGGTTCTGCAGCATCTGGAAGTAGAACTGGTTGCGGCGATCCCAGCCCTTGACGGCGCCGGAGGCCAGCGACAGGTGCGGGAAGGCGACGATGCGCTTCGGATCGAAGAACTCGATGTGGCCCAGGCCGTCACACTCCTGGCAGGCGCCCATCGGGTTGTTGAACGAGAACAGGCGCGGTTCCAGCTCTTGCAGCGAGTAGCCGCAAACGTTACACGCGAACTTGTTCGAGAACACCGTCATGTTCTCGGTGTCCATTTCGTAGGCGATCGCACGGCCATCGGCCAGGCGCAACGCGGTCTCGAAGCTTTCCGCCAGGCGCTGCTTGATCTCGGGATTGACCTTGACGCGGTCGATCACGACGTCGATGCTGTGCTTCTCGGTCTTCTTGAGCTTGGGCAGTTCGTCGATCTCATAGATCTTGGCGGCATTCACGCCGCTGGCGACGCGGAAGCGCACGAAGCCCTGCGCCTGCATGGCCTGGAACAGGTCGCTGTGCTCGCCCTTGCGGCCGGCCACCACCGGCGCCAGGATCATCAGTTTGGTGCCTTCCGGCATGGCAAGCACGGCGTCGACCATCTGCGACACGGTCTGCGCCGACAGCGGCTCATGCGGGTGCTGCGGGCAGTACGGCGTGCCGACGCGCGCGTACAGCAGACGCAGGTAGTCGTGGATCTCGGTGACGGTGCCGACGGTCGAGCGCGGATTGTGCGAGGTTGCTTTCTGCTCGATCGAGATTGCCGGCGACAGGCCTTCGATCAGGTCGACGTCCGGCTTTTCCATCAGCTGCAGGAATTGGCGCGCATAGGCCGACAGCGATTCGACATAGCGGCGCTGGCCTTCGGCGTACAGCGTGTCGAAGGCGAGCGAAGACTTGCCGGAACCTGACAGGCCGGTGATCACGATCAGCTTGTTGCGTGGCAGGTCGAGATTGATGTTCTTCAGATTGTGCGTGCGGGCACCACGAATGCGAATTTCTTCCATTAAGGTCGGCAGACTTCCTATCAGTGTTTAGCGGGGCCGCGCACGCTGGATGCGAGCTGAGCGGGCCAATCGGGGAGAACCCATTAGTGTAGCTGGTTTTTGTTGCGGCTGTACATTCATCCAGTGGTTAGTGATCCAGCGATGCCGCTTTGACATGCCATCTCGACCAATGCACGAGTCCGCTTAAAGCGGTATTCGTTGTATGTGGGCCGTTCCAGCCCGGCTTCAATGACAAAGCGTTCAGAAACGAAAAATATTTCGCATTTTGCTGGGCGAGCGCAGAAGCAAGGCGCAGAAAAGTTGATGCAAACCAATATTGCCGTCGGGGTACAATCGGCGTATTCCAGTTGAGGACCATGCAATGCAGATTTTGACCGAAGACGATTTCAATGGCGAAGTTGCGGACCATCCGTGGACGCCGCAGTTCGCAGTGATGGGCTATGCGGAGGGTGGTGTCAGCTTTTTCCCGCACGGATTCTTCCGTGACTGGAAGGACGAAGAAGCCGACTTCGGCTATTTCTACATGGGGCGCTGCTCGGGCATCGGTGTCGGCTCGACCGTGACCTGCGACAAGCAGCAGCACCTGGCCATCGGCCGCTTCGTCTCCGGCGGCCAGCGCCTGCGCTTCGTGCTCAACGGGCAGCACGAGATGAAGACCATCTCGACCTATATGTTCGCCCTGGCCGGCATGGGTCTCCGCAATGCGCCGCCACCGCAGTATGCCGACACCGTGGTCAAGAACGACGTCTGGATCGGCGACGAGGTCATGGTGCTGGGCGGCGGCGTGATCGAGAACGGCTGTGTGATCGGCGCCCGCTCGCTGCTGCCGCCGAATTTCGAGTCCGAACCCTACGGCGTGTATGCCGGTTCGCCGGCCAAGCTGATCCGCTACCGTTTCTCGGAAAAGGTGCGCGCTGCGCTGGTCGAACTGGCATGGTGGGAAATGCCGCTGAGCTGGATCCGCGACAACAATGCGATGTTCTTGCAAGACATGACCGAGGACGAAGATGCGGCGCTGGAGATCATCGCCAGGCTGCTGGCCAGCCGCAAGGAATATGAAGCTGCAAACGGGCCGCGCACCTGACACGTTGCTGCATGCAAGAGGCAATCGGGATCAAGCTCGCGCGCGGTTTCGATGCCTGGAAAACAACGAATAATTCGTGTTGAAATCCTGCTGAACAGGCATAATATCGGGTCGCAGCATCCAGTTCCCTGACGAGTAGAACCACGCAGAGTCAGGGCTCACAACACCACCAAGGAATCATCATGGCTTCAGTTAACAAGGTCATCATCGTCGGCAACCTCGGCCGCGATCCGGAAATCCGCTACATGCCGAGCGGCGACGCCATCGCCAACATCGCCGTGGCCACCTCGTACAAATCGAAAGACCGCAACACCGGCGAGCAGAAAGAGCTGACCGAGTGGCACCGCATCTCGTTCTTCGGCCGCCTGGCCGAGATCGTCGGCCAGTACCTCAAGAAGGGCTCGTCGGTCTACGTCGAAGGCCGCCTGCAGACCCGCAAGTACACCGACAAGGACGGCATCGAGCGCTACGCCACCGACATCATCGCTGAAAACATGCAGATGCTGGGCGGCCGCCAGGGCATGGGCGGCAACGACATGGGCATGGGCGGCGGCATGGACGACGACTACTCGGCGCCGCAGCGCCCGGCCCCGCGCCAGGCTCCGCCGCCACCGGCCGCACGTCCGCAGCCGAAACCGGCGCCGAACTTCTCGGACATGGATGACGACATTCCGTTTTAGAACCTACTTCGTTGCGTTTTTGTTGAGAAGGCCCGCGTCCCCCAAGGGATGCGGGCCTTTTTATTCACCCACACTTCGTTTTGTGATGTAGTAGAGCTGTCGTTCAGCTCCTACTTCACAAAAAAGGTGGGTAGATGACTACATTCATTGCAAAGCGCGTCAAGCTCCGGAACGGGGAGCGCTGCTCAGTTCTGAGCCGGCCAGGGGGACTACCGGTCCACGAGGCTACTCTTCACCTAGCGCACTACCGTAAGCGTGGTGGGGCTGTCAATACGATTCACGCCATCTGCATGGTGTTGGCGTTGTTGTATCGCGAGTTGGCCAAGGCAGGCGTTGACTTGCTTCAGCGGCTGCAGCAAGGACAATTTTTGAAGGTTCCAGAGCTTAACCGATTGGCCGACGCGGCTCAGTATCGGACAGATGACCTTTTCGTACGAAGACGTACACGAAACTGGTAGCCCAAACATCATTGATATCAAACGCATTCGGATGCGTCGCAAAGCTGTAGTCAGGGAGATCACGGCAGTGACTGTGGCATGCCAGGCATCTCGACTTCGGTACATAGCGGACTACCTAGAATTTCTTGCGATGTGTGTCGGGGCAACGCCACCGGTCTCTCTTCGAAAGGAATTAGCTCTTGAAAGTACTCAGGCACTTAAAGCGTTTCGTGCCCATGTCTTTCTGATCGGCCTTTGTAAGCTTGTGCATCGAAGCGCGGCGGTGCTCCACCGCGGCGCCCTTTGCGTAGACGGCTTTCTTTCGCATCCAGCCGTTTAGGACAAATGCACCGGATGCCTCGGGCTTGAATCTGTTTCCGGTAATGGCGAGCGCCGTAGGCGCGGTCGACGCGAACCGCAGAGGGGCGCTTCCGTGGCCGGCCGCGGCCTGGGCGTAGCACGCAAATCGCATCGAGCACCTGCCCGACGTTTGCAGCATCGCTGCATTGTCCTGCGGTGACCAGAATGGACAATGGTAGGCCGTGTCGATCTACACATAAATGGATCTTGCTAGTGATGCCACCACCACGGGAACGACCTAATCACTCGTCAGTTATCGCCCCCTTTTTTCGGCAGCTGGTAGCGCCTTTCGTGCTCCGACAGCACTGCGCTGGGCCTTGATGTGCGTGGCATCGAGTGCAGCGCCATCCCAATCGACCAGGCCGGCCTCGTCGGCTGCAACCTGCATCATCTTGAGAAGGCGCTGCCAGGTTCCGTTCCTTGACCAGCGGACGAATCGGTCATAGCAGGTCTGCCAAGGACCGTAGCGCGCGGGGGGATGTCGCGCCAGGGGGAGCCTGTACGCAGGCACCATAGGATGCCATTGATCACATGTCGATGCTCGACATAGACGTGGCCATGGCGTAGATTGGATTGGATGGCAGATGGGGCTCAACTTGGCACCACTGCTTTTCGGTAAGGTAGGTTCGGCTCATCGCCCTATGACCTTCCAATCTCAATTAAGTTTTGTCAGACAGACCCTAGCGAGTGCTTTTTTCGCCCAGGCGGAGCTCGGCCGCCACTTCAAGCCGTGAGAGCATTTATCGACCAGTACCGCCATGCCTACGGCGTCGAGCCGATCTGCAAGGTGATGCAGGTCGCGCCATCGGGCTATTGGCGTTACGCGGCGCAGCAGCGTAACCCGGCACTGCGCTGTGCCCGTGTCCAGCGCGATGACGTCCTGAGTGTCGACATCGAGCGGGTCTGGCAAGCAAACCTGCAGGTCTACGGGGCTGACAATGTCTGGCGGCAGCTCAGGCATAAGGGCGCCGACGTAGCCCGCTGCACGGTGGAGCGCCTGATGCGCAAGGCCGGGCTGCGCGGTGTCATGCGCGGCAAGGTCGTACGCACGATGGTGGCCGATGCCAAGGCGCCTTGCCCGCTTGATCGGGTCAACCGCCAGTTCAAGGCCCAGCGACCGAACCAGCTGTGGGTCTCCGATTTCACCTACGTCTCTACCTGGCAAGGTTTCGTCTACGTCGCCTTCGTCATCGACGTGTTTGCGCGGCGTATCGTCGGCTGGCGCGTCAGCAGCTCCATGCGGACCGACTTCGTGCTCGATGCGCTGGAACAGGCGTTGTACGCGCATCAGTCCGAACGAAACGAGCTCGTCCACCATAGCGACCGCGGGTCGCAATACGTATCGATAAAGTACAGCGAGCGCCTGGTAGAAGCCGGCATCGAGCCGTCTGTAGGTAGCAAAGGCGACAGCTACGATAACGCGCTGGCCGAGACCATCAACGGGCTTTACATGGCTGAGCTGATCCACCGCCGCGCTCCCTGGAAAACGCGTGAGGCCGTCGAATTCGCTACGCTGGAATGGGTTTCCTGGTTCAACCACCACCGCTTGCTGGAACCGCTCGGCTATATACCGCCGGCCGAAGCTGAGGCAAATTATTACAAGCAGTTGAGCAGTCAAGCCGTCCCGGCCTGACTCACACTAACCGGTCTCCACGAAATCCGGGGCGGTTTATTGTTGTATATACGAGGCGGCATAAATTTAGTTACTTGAGCTATCAGTGTAATTATGCAAATCAGAACATCGCAATGGCCCATCACAGGCAGGGGAGTGTGACAATTGGTGTATTTTTCACTTGGGCAAAATGTTATTCTCTGTAATTAGCTATATAACGACAATTGGGTTAGCCCGGCCAGGAGAGTTGCCTATTGATTGGTCAACTCGCATAAAAGGGTGGGCGGCGTCGCTCCAACGTTCTACTGATATCAACGTATTATGCCAAGCGAGTATAAACACTCACCTGTTCAGGGCCTTCCGCCATCCCTTCTGCAGGCTGAAGGAAGCACCGTAGCCGCTATTGCACTCATGCAACGTAAAGCGGGGCTCAATCGCGAGGGTAAGCGAGAACTGCAGTCAGGCACCAAGTCTGAGTGGGGCTCTGGTCAAGTAATCACGGCAACCATTTCAAAAACTGATCGGAACGTATTGACGTACTATCTGAGCGCCGGTGATCGCTGGGGTAGTTTTTGGCGTGCTGCCCGAATGTCACTTCGTCGGCGGCCTGTAGTGGGAAGCAAGGCGTACTTGGTTGCTATTGATATTCAATTGCTTAGCGCCTATGCGCCTGATTGGCAGGGATTAGCGCTTGATTCCTTAGCACTTAAATCAGTTTGCTCCGAATGGGAGCGCATTCAAGAAGTACTTGAACGGTTCTGGGCTGATAATGGAAAAGAACAAATGCCACTCGGCGTTTTTATGCTATGGCCGAGGTTAATTGAAGACTTGCAGCAGTGGTCGAACTTGGATAGTGAGCTTCAAATTCGAGTAAGCCATGCAATATTTTCTTTATCGTCTATCGGGTGGACCCGCTGGTTTATTGATGAAGCAATTTCGCTTTGTCCCGGGCTGACGCAGGAGCTTGGTGAACTAAGCAGCAAATCATCGGCGGTCAAGGAAGAGGAACGTCCTGAATCGCTCAGCGATGAGACGAAAGTAGGAAACGTGTCTGTCGGATCAGCTTTAAGCATTGAGTCCATGTGGACTTTGATCGGAGAGGAGCTTATTCGCATTGAGGGCGAATGGGGAGCGCAACCGTCCCGTGAATTACTTAGTAGGGTGATTTCGCTTGCGAGTGAGGCATCTAGATTGCTTGATGTGATGCCAGACGACCGAATTCCTCCGCAACTCATTTTGGAGAATCGGACAGGAGCCTTTCACGACCATTTGAATGAACTAGCTACCGGCCCCGAGTTATCGTGGTTGAGTACCGATGATGTGAACGGGATCATGGCCCGTTGGGCGCTCACAATTGCTGAAAGCCCGAGTGATGAGCTGGCTATTGAGCTTGCCGACGATGTGGAGCTCGCAAAGGATCGATTGTCCATCGCAATAAAGGAACTAAAGTCGACTCAAGAGGAAGTTGATCAGGCCCAAAAAGCGGTGACAGTTCTTGAAGAGGAGGCGGCACAACAACTGTCCGCCATCCGTCGTATTGAGCTGGCTAGTCGCCAGCATCAAGCAAGGGAAGATGTTATAGCTGCCGAGCGCAAGCAGACGGAAGCGATGCTCTTTACTTTAACATCTGCATCACCTAGGGGCGAGAGGTTTGATCCGTCAGTTGACTATGCAAAGTTGCTGGCCGGCCGATTGATTGATAGTGAGGTCCGATCGGAATCCACAGATAGTTATGATCCAGGTTCTCACAGCGCAATCGCAGTGCAGAATGAGGAATCTGTCGACTGCATGGAGATTGATGCGACCGCAAGTGACTGCATCGGACAGACCGCCGAGCTTCTGAGCGCCACTCTTAACGCAAAAAGCGACGGCGCGCCGATCGAATCATTGGTGGGCGAAGAAATTTCGGATCTAAGCGAGAATGCTGATTTCGTTGAGCCCTTAACTCCTAGGCCTGAAACGACATTGTTGCCGCAAATTGACGAGATAAATGCGGTGACAAATCAAACTGACTTTACCGTTTCCGCAGGTGATCAGTGTCGCCCAATTTGGGCCTTGCTGGAGAAGGGACGGCCTTCGCTTGCTTATCAGTTTGCGAACGCATTGCATGCGAACATTCCGATGTTAAGGGTCCCCCCTCCTGCGTTGCTGCGCTCCGTAGCTCTCGCACCTGGACTGATTGCGAGTGATGGACCATTGGCGCTCTCAATTGGTGAAGCATTCGCGGAAATTGATCGCGCTTGGTTCGAACCTGGCGAAACCCCATCAAACTGGCACACCGCACTCAATCTTCTCTTAATTGCGGCAACGTTGCGGCCAATGGTATTAGCACCAGCAATGGGAGCTGCAGCTATTGCTAGCTACCGTCACTTGAATGGGCGCTATTCGGCGCTATTGGAGTTGGTTCGTGCTGTTGGTGATGTAAGCGAGCCATTGACCGGCTTTACTATTGGACCGGCAGTTCTGCGGTCAGCTGCGGATGAGGTATCACAAAAAGCGCAGCTCGCAAGGCTCGTGAAGGATGCGGATGACTGGCTTGTCGAACGAGCACCGAGCAAAAAGATTCGTTATGCCCCGGCATCCAAAGTGTGGCAACACTGGCTAAAGCCAGGCGAAGCCATTCATAATTTGATTTCGCCGGTATCTCGGGGCGCAACTGACGAACGTCATACCGTTCGTTCAGCTGCCGAAGGACTGGCAAACTACAATGCCTTTATTGCACTTGTCCGCGATACCGACCGACGCCAATTAGATCGACGAGGACAGGATATCGAGGCAGGTGCATTGGAGCACCTGTGGGTTGCCACTTGTGAAGCTGTTGCGCTGGCAAAGGAATGGCTCGGTGCGCAGAGCGTTCTTTCGGACGCGGGTGGACGTTTGCGCGCATTGGTTCGGCAGCTCCAGTTGGCGTTCGACTCCTATGCGGATCAGGCCTGCGTCGAATTGAGCGAGAGTTTGAATGACGATGAGTGGGGCCAAGTCGGTGCGGCCAGTCGTGTGCTTCGTGCGGAAGTTGAGGCAATTGCGAACATATTTAAGCAGAGCGATGCCGTGCCATTAGCCGAAACTTCAGCCAAGGAACTGCTCGCTCACGATCTTTTGTTGGTTCCCAGCGTATCCATTGCCGACGACTGGTCCGTTGAATCAAATCCTACTCAGTTGATGAGTGCGTTAGGGTCATGGGCCGTTCGTCCAATTGACGTATCTGAGGCATTCAATTCTTTGGTCCAGAAGGGAAACATTGCTGGGGCCATGCTTTTGCAAGAGGACCTTGCGGACGACGGCGAGAGTAGCGGACGAAAGCAGTTGGTCGACAGGAGCAGGGACTCTTGGGTTCGTGATCTTGAGCGTCGTGTTCAAGAGGCTCGACGTGCATCGGAAGTTGGTCTCGCCTATGGCTATCTCAGCGATGCAGAGCGAACAGCTTGCGAGGGCGAACTTAGTGCCGTTGAACAGTGTCATCGGGAGACGGATCGCTTCGACCAAGCTATGCTGCGAGTGGATGCAGTAATTAAGAAGATTGAAGAGCAAAAAGATCGACGCATCCAAGAGGCGCGGAGTGAGTTTGAGCGTGAGAAATCTAGCCTCACTCCAGAGGTGTCAAAACAGGTTGCAGTGCCACTTGAGCGTTCTGATATTCACACGTTTAATGAGTTGATGCAGCGCGTAAGGCTGGGGATGGAGCCATGGCCGGAGCGAGATTTGCGACGCGATGCATTCTGCGACTTCTTCCCCTCAGTGCAAACTGATCTGCTTGGCCAGTTGGCCAAATTGGATCCTGCGGAAGTGGACAAGCTGATTAGCTTTGGTGGTGAGATTGGGCGAATTTCCTTCGACTTGGAAGGTGATGCGCAGGCGCGGAAAGAGGCTGAAGAAGTTTATCGAGCATGGGCTTCCTCCGTTGGTCGGAGAAGTATGACCCGTGACAATGTGCGAAAAATTCTCGATGCTTTGGGGCTGCCAGTTCGAAACATGGAACAGGACAAGACTGGATCGGGATGGTCGCTGCAAACGACGCCGATTACGGATCGAGAAATATGTCCCGTGCCGCATTTTGGTTCACGAGCCCAGGGGCGTTATCGTGTGGTAGTCCTAGCTGACCGCTTGACGCCAGAAGATTTGCTTCAGCGCATTGGCGCCACTAGCCAGCAAACGGCGACAATTGTTTTTGTATTGTCGCGAAGTCCAATTCGGTTTTGGCCGGAGCTTGCTCGTCTTTCTAAGGAGCGTCAACGATCATTCCTCCTGTTGGACGAATCGATTCTGTTGCTCTTGCTTTCCCAACGAGGCTCGCGCCTTGGCACTTGGTTTGATGTCGCGCTTCCTTTGACCTATAGCGAGCCCTATGACGCTAGTGCTGGCTTCGTGCCGGCCGAAATGTTCTACGGACGAGCTTCTGAACTTGAGGCCGTAAAAGCCCAAGGCGGGGTCTATTTCATCTATGGCGGGCGGCAGCTGGGCAAGACCGCATTACTCCGGCGTGCCGAGAGAACTTTCCAGAACCCAGCAGCAGACCATTACGCAGTTTGGATTGATTTGCTGGCGCAAGGTATTGGTGAGCGACGCCCCGCCGCTGATGTGTGGCTGTCTGTATCCGACAAATTGAGAGAGCTCAGGATCTCCGGTCTCGAGCTCCCAAGCGTCAATCCGGCTCGGCCGAATACAATCGACACCTTCTTGGGATCAATAAAGGCATTCTTGAGCGAGAAGCCTGGGCGGAGGATTCTGTTGCTTCTTGATGAGGCAGACCATTTCTTTGAGCAGGATGCCCGTCATGGGGGTACTTATGCTGAAACCCGCCGGTTGAAGCAATTGATGGACGAGACTGATCGACGCTTCAAAGTCGTCTTTGCCGGCTTGCACAATGTTCTTAGAACGGCGACTACTTCAAACCAACCATTGGGTCATCTGAACGAGGCAGTTCGAATTGGCCCATTGATGGACGAACGTGAGATTCGTGCGGCGGAAGAGCTGATCACCCGTCCGATAGAAGCGGCAGGGTTCGAGTTTGAAGATCGAAGCCTCGTCATGCGTGTACTTGCACAGACAAACTATTACCCCAGTCTAATTCAGCTGTATTGCACGCAGCTGCTCCGCCATTTGCGCGAGACGAAGTTACGCCGCAGGGATATTGTTGGCCCTCGCTTCAAAATTCAAGAATCAGACATTGAATCTGTTTTTTCTGGTCGTCCTTTGCGCGATGCTATTCGCTCTAAGTTTCGACTCACCCTGCAGCTGGATGATCGATATGAAGTAATTGCTTACGCGATTGGTCTTGAAGCTTTGTCTCAAGGATACGTTCATGCCCAAGGCATTGATTGGAGAACTATCCGACAGGACTGTGCAACTTCGTGGTGGCCAGAAGGGTTTTCAACTACGTCCGAACGTGATTTCCTCGCTCTTCTTGAAGAAATGGTGCAGCTGGGTGTACTGAGTGAAGCAAAGACAAGTGAGCGATTTAGCCTTCGCAATCCTAACGTATTGCTTCTGTTAGGAAGCAGGCAGGAGATTGAAAGTACTCTGCAAGCTGAACGCGAACCAAAGATTGAATTCGAGTCCACCATCTTCCGCCCAACGTTAGGGGGACGGGTAGACAATCCCGCGCGCAATCCATTAACTTACAGACAACTGGATGAAGTGGTTCAGATGCGTAACTCCGTATCACTGATCGCTGCTAGCGCGGCGTCTGGAATCGGTAATCTCTTACAAGGACTTCGCGATCATCCAGGTATGGCGGATAGCCGTCTCTTTGTTCAGATTGAGCGAGCAAGTGATAAGCGAAGCTTTATTCAAGAGCTTGACAAGGAACGCAAAAAACGTGTTTCCGAAGGGATCACTGTAATGATGGTGCCACCATCAATTTCCTGGGATGCTGAATGGGTGGCTGCGGCACAAGCAAAGGTTAAGGCACTGACGTCTAACTCAAGCTTCGTTTCAGTGGTATTCGTTGCCGATCCAGAACGCTTATGGGCTCTCACGGCTACATTATCGGACCAAGATGAATGGGCTGATCCTTGGCTTTCGGTCTTACCGTGGGCTAGGGGATTTGTTCGTAAATGGCTAGAAGAACTACAGTTGCCAATTGATGCAGTTGATCGGCTGGAAGTGTTGACTGGCTTCTGGGGAGGACTGCTCGAGTCAGCCGCGCATGCTAAGGGCGCACTTGAGTTTGCAAATAACCTGGACCGGATGGCTAAGCTTAATTCAGATTCCGAGTGGATACGTGAGAACAGGCTGCGTCTTATGGGCGGAATTCAAGAGGCTGAGACTGTGCTTGTAGCACTCTCGGGTTTGGGCAACGGTGTTAGTGAGATCGATCTTGTTGAATACGGTGAATTGTCCCTTGACGTAGTTCGGCGGACCCTTCGCTGGGCTGAACCACTTGGCTTAGTTGTTCGTCAACCAAGTGGAACATGGGCTCTAGATGCGTTCGCGAAGAAGATGTTAGGAGACTTGGTTTGATCAAATGGCAGGCTTTGCCTGGTCCTGCCAGGTACATCGAGGAAGTCATTCGACACCTCCGCGAAGGTACCCATGTGGTAATTGCGGCTCCAGTCTTTGCATACCCGTTCCTTGAGCGAACATTCGTGGAGCACTTAGCGCATGAGCGCTGGTATAAAGAACACGTATCTGTTGATTCCAACGAAGATCCGCTTCGATGTCTAACTGAGAAGCTATACCTTGAGCCAGAGCAGTGGATCGGGTGGAGCGTTGAAAAGCTCTTCAGTCAAATACGACCTCACTATGTGATCGTGATTGACGGGGTGACCGCAGAAACTTGGGATCAGTGGCGAGTATTCTTGCAGGAATTTGAGGCTGTCAGTCGACATAGTCCTTCCGACGAACGGCCGGTCCTGCTCACTATTGTTCGTGGTGTATCTCAAAAGAGGCTTCAAACAAAGAGTGTGGCGGCGACTACCATAGTTTGGAGTGGAGTCTTTGGTGAACTCGATGCACTTACATACGTTGATCAGCGGTTGCGCGCTCTTAGAAAAACAGCTAGACATCACAAACTCATGGTCCGGCAGATCGCAGCACTGGCATTGTGGGATCTTGAACTCGCGGACTACTTGATAGCGCAACCTGAGCGAGAAGTATTCGATATTTCTGGTGTATTGAATTCTGCCCGTAAGGCTTTAGGCCGTGAAGGGAGAGTTGTCGAAATAAGCTGGGAAAGTGGAGGATTAGATAACTTCGACGGTGTTGAATTGTTACATCCATTTGCATTGCTTGAGTCAGGAGATCCAACGAAGGAATTGAATCGAAGGGTTTGGGCAGCGCAAGCTGCTGAATTACTTCCATTGATTGAAATGCGCAGACGAGAATTGGCCCGCAGCCTGGAGCGCCATATTACGTGTCCATTTTTGATTGATGGAACGCGCCAAGTGCGGTCACTCGACGAGCTTGAGATCGGATCCTTGGCTTACGCTACCAAGACTCAAGGTGTTCGTGGCGAACTTCGCGATAAGGCCGAATGGCTTGCACGTTGCCGGAATACTCTTGCCCACCTTAGCTTTCTAGATGATTCCGCAGCAATGGACTCTAGATTGCATGGATAAGCTTGGACGAATCTCGGAGATTCTCAGATCATATCGCTCAGCAATAGGATCGATTTCCTGATAATTTCGTTGGCAGTTACTTGACGGCTGTCATGCAGCGTTCTAGTCCCATGGTAAAAGGACGTCCTTTTCGCGTCGCCACTAAGAAGACTGCGATGGCGGATCTATTGTGTGTAGGGCGCAACATAAACATGGTTTGTGCGGATGCGGAAACGTACCGTTGAGGAAGTTACTTGCGATGCTTGGAGGAATTGCAACCATGACTCAACGCCGCCTGCGACGGCTTTCAGCAATTCTAATAGCTCCGTTCCCCGAGTTCGGACCTGTGTTAAAGTGGTGACAGACGATTTTCTTCGCCATCCGCCAAATCAGAAACACGGTCGCACCGTGCAAATGGTCACTGCAGTAAAACGACGACTCGCAGATCTAGGGTGAACGGGGCTCGCCTAGTACTTACTTCAGGTCAAAATGCGACGTGCGCTGTTAAATACTATTGTCTTTTCTGATCAACAGTTTCCGGTATTGTCGAGCTTTGTCCACATGCGCTATCAACTGGCGGATGCCCATGTTTTTCGTAGCATCGCCTATCGCCGCATCGAGCATGCGGCGAAGATGTTCAGAACCTTGGGTATTATTCGCAAGCAGCTCCACCCCATCCATGTGGCGCAACTCACCAGCCAACGTGGCGTTTAATTGAATGGAAACCGACGCATGCTTAAGTATTCCCAAGGGCGTGGCCATCTCGACAGAGAATAGTTCTAGTTGCCCATTGATCGCATCCCCATGTAGGCGATAGCGGAAAAACTCAGAATCGAAGTACACCATTCTAGGATTAATGGAAAGTCGTGCGTACTGGCCACCTTCAATTTCTACCAGCTGTAGACCACTGGTATCGAGCTTGTCCCTCAAACTCAATACTACGGACATGTCATCAACCCGAACCCATCCCAACGGCAGCATGCCGACATTATTAGCATCGGCGAATGGCAATGATTTCGCGTGCCAAGCGAGCGCCCAGAGCCAGCGAAGCTCTGCCTCAGTCAAACATGCCGAATGATCTTTCAGTGGCTTTCCGCTACGGCCAATTCTTATCGGCTCCTCTGTCGTTATCGGGATGTCGACACCAATGTGTGCAGTATTCTGCAGGTAGGACTCAGTTATTGCCTGCGGCAGCGCGACCAGCTCTTTGAGTTCAGGGCCAAAATGTTCCACCAGTGCAGTGACAAACGCTCGTTGACCCCGAGCATTTCGCTCCGCGCCTAATTCGGACGCCGTGAAATAAGCAAACAATTCCGGGTTACGATCCAAGCGGTTGAATAGTTTAACCGCGCCGTGAATATTCAGCTGCATCGGAAACAAGCGCATGCGGTATTCCGTATATGAATGATGATTCCGTGCGCCTTCAATCCTACTGTAAGGGGCGATGTCGATGGCAGGGCCTAGACTGTAATGGTCCCTTTCCGACAGTTGCAATTCCTCTAGTAGCTCCCGATAAAGCGATCGCTGAAGATGCGCCATCGGCCAATGGCCGATGCCATATGCGAAATCGTACTCAGCTTTAGCGGGGCGTTCTGCAATCGGAACATCGCTTAGCTTAAAGCGCCCTCCTGGTAAACCGAAGTGTCCGCGGGCATCATGGCGTACTTTATCCTCCCTGGCATACAGGAGGAAATGATCACCCAAGCGTATTACTGCCCATGCGACATAGACGAATCGGATTGGTCGTGGGGAGCTGGCTGGGTGGTATGCAACCCGGCCATTTTCCAGCCGGCCTATTAGTACGCGCTGCTCTTCTATATCACTATCAGTTGGCGTGTGGCCCCAATAACCAGGATCAAATAGGGTGTGATGATCGGTTGCCAAAGTTTCAAGCAGCGAGCGAGCCATCAGCCAGGCTGAATAGGAATTAAAGCGCCATTGCCCGTTGTCGGCGCTTCCCTGATGCATCAATGCCAGCGCACAGAATAGGCGCTCAACTACCGACAGCACTATCTCGGCTTGCGCTGCTGGGGCCACATCACGCAGGCCTGCAATTATCTCGCTGCGAGACACATGCTGTGCCAATTCATCTTCGGCCAGCATTGGTGGCAACAAATTGGCCAGGCGGCCAAACAGGAGGTCCAACGAACTAGTCATACGTTGCTATGTCCGAAAAAAGAACTCCGATAGTACTCCTGTAACAAAAATTGAGGAAGGGATACAGTTACTCAAAATCAAGCTTTCGGCTTAAGCCAGCTGACAACCACATTGAGGAGCACTATGACTACGATCGCGATCCCGGCAATCCCTGCTGCGCTGTCCGCCAGCGCCCTGTTTCCCGCAACCACCGATCTGTCGGTGCGCCTGTTTCACCCTGGAGTACAAAAGGCTGATGCCCTGAAGGCCGGGCACGGTCTGCTTGTTCATCCTTGCCCAATTGGCCAACTCTATTACCACTCAACGAAGCAGGAAGCACCGGACTGGGCCGAGTTTCTCGAACGCGGCGCACCTGGTATTAAGCCACAGCTTCATAGTCAGCACTCGTCTGCGGTCTTGCTGCTGGAAGCCGGTCCGGCAAATGCGCGTCGCTTGTTTGCGTTTTGCTTTGGCCAAGGTCATCATTCCATCGAACATGACTTTATCGAGCGTCAGTTCGGTATGCGCGTTGTGCTTAACAGTGTTTCACGTAAAGACTTGCGCGTTTTGGACAGCGCAAGCCTGGACTCGACTGTGATGCAACGCCGCACGCAGGCCAGCCGCGATAGCGACCTCAAAGATTTTGGTTTGGATACCAATCGAGAACTGTTGCGTCTTGCATCTGGCACGCCTAATGACCGCAACATCGCCAAAGCGGTTTCGGGAAAAGATGCCTTGCAGATTCGTAAAAAGCTGGCGTTCGCCGATCTGCCCGCATTGTGCAACCAGTTACTAGACTTATATAACGCTAGCGACTACAAGGTGGATTTTGGCTTTATCGATCAGATTAAGCCGCTTCATAAGGGGGTACTGACCGATACCCTGGATACCACTCTGGTGACAGAACTGATCAACATGGCGGCAGGTGCATCGTCAGAACTGCACTTGGCTGTGCCGGACATTCTGCCTACCGGGCCGGGATCGCAGCTGTCTTATCGCGGGGCGCGTATGCCGCGGAGCAAACAAAAATTTGACACGCTGGAAATTGAAGATTACATCGCTGAACTGAACGCTGGTGGCTTTGCCGCTAGCTGTGACATCAACGACATCCGTACTCACTTGATCTGCAGCCACAGCAACGACCCTACTGCAACGTCGGGCCAAATGAAGGTTTACGATTGCATGGTCTTCGAGACCCAGCACAACAATAATCAATACGTGTTATTTGATGGTCAGTGGTATGAAGTTAGCGGAGCCTACTACCAAGATATTCAAAATTGCTATCTGAACTTGAAGGCGACGCCGTTTTTGGCTACCTCAAGTGCAGCCAATGAGCAAGAACTGATCAAAGAGCTGTCCACAGCGGCGTATCCCCATCTGCTGTGTATCGACAAGACCAAAATCAACCCAGCTGGTGTCAGCTATGCCAACTTAGAAGCGTGTGATTTCGTCTCGCAGAGCAAGCAGTTGGTCCACTTGAAGGACTCAGCTTCCTCGGCCCCGCTCAGCCATCTTTTTAACCAAGGCCTGGTCTCGGCCGAAGCGCTGCGGCGCGATAGTACGGTTCGTACCAAGTTTCGCAAAGTAGCCGGTCAGCGTGAAGCCGAATATGGTCGCAGCGGCTTCGTTGCTTTGCTTCCGACTGCAGCTCGCATTGTGCCAGCGGATTGGACGGTTGTATTGGGCGTGTTGAAGAAGAAGGGCGTACGCACTGGTACCTTGGATCTGCCGTTCTTTAGCAAAGTCGCATTGCGTGCCGCAGCTGATCGCATCAGCTTGATGGGTTATCAGGTCGAGTTGCACCTGATCGAAAAGCGCTAGCCGCTTTTAACTTCACTGTTGAGTATATTGCTGAGGTGCTGGCTAGAACCAATGCCTCCAAACATTTTGCTGTACTGAAAAGCGATGCGCGAGGAGTGGCCCTACACGCATGCACCGTTAAACATTACATTGTGCTAGTGGAGAAGATGAATGCTGAGTCTTTACGTCTGTAATCTGATTATTCCGGGCGATCCTGAAACGGTGACGCTCGCCACGCCTGCCGGGCCTTGGCACCTCATAAAGATGCCAAATTTTGCGGCCACGAAGTCCCGCATCGCGTCGAATTCACTCCGGCCAGAAGAGCAACCGATCGGCGAAACGTATTTCCTTGAGAACCCGGTAGGGATGATGAATGGAACCGTCGCGGCAGTAGACCGCGCGATCGAAGAGCTGAGCCCTCTCCTCCTAGCCGCCAGCTATGCGACAGGGATGTCCGTTACGGTCCAGCGTGCAACGATGGGCAGCGAGATTTCAATTGTACATGCGACCCACTACTGGCCACGCGCACGCGCAATGGGTTCGGGTTCGCCAGTCATTAATACTACTGCAGAGTTCGTTCACCTTGTCGAGGCCTTTGTCCAAGCATGGCCGACCGTCGGGCAGATCGAAAAGGTACGCTTGCTTGTCCACACCTGGCTCGATGCTCTCGCTTGCTGGTCGATGGAGGACCTGTACTTGAGCGCGACAACGCTGCTTCAGGTCATTGCAGCGACCGAGGCAGCGAAACAGGGGACGAAAATGAGTTTCTACTCCGCTGTAACAGCTGCTGCACATCGAATGAACATTCCAGTGCTCAGTCAGGATTTTAAAGATATGCGTAATGAACTTGTACACGATGGGCAGCTGATTGGCTCTCGGTTTTCGGGCCCACGCGAGGCCTGCGAACAGGTAGTTGCAGATGTGTTGAATTGGATCGACCAATATATTCATTCTGCGTTGTCGCTTGGCTCGGTTGCAAAGTCGCGTTTTCAGCCGAATGACTTTGCCGGGCTGAATGCTTATTCGATCTGACACCAGTGTGAAGCTAACCAGGTTAAGCTCCTCTTCCGTCAAGCCTGTTCTCGGACATGGGAGGGGTTGGCATCGCCACGGTCCTTCTTCAATGCGTGCATGCAGTTTCGCGCGCTTGCCGATAATGCCTTGCTGGCGGACGATTTCACGTCATGACTGGGCATATTGAAAGCATCGGGCGCGACCCGGCTATCGTTGCATCTTGCGTCGGCGTTCAAGGTTGATGCGGCGCGCCGCAGAGGGTGAAGTCTATGTCGTCGTCGTGCATTTCCCGGATCGTCACCAATTATGGGTGGTGGGCGAAGAGCGCGCGGCGTTGCTTGACCATCCCCTGTTCCCCAACGAGGAATTCCAGCGCTATCCGGTCTTTCCCGATGCGGCCTATTACGGCGGCCCGATCGACAGCTATTGGTGTCTCGAAGACAGGCCAGGCCAACCGGACGTTCCCGACACCGACTGGAAAGCGCTTGCGCACGCGATCGCCACGGATCTGGCGTCGCCGGTGCCGTCGAGTCTGGCCCCTGCCAGGCCGTATTTCGGGACGCTTCCGCACGATGTGCCATGGGCGAAATTCGCGCTGTTCGCGACCTCCGGTTTCACGTCGCTTGCGCATCGCACCATGGCCACGCTCGAGCGGATGCAGTCGACATTCAGCAACGACACCAGTCCCAAGAACGATAGCAGCCCCTATCAATTCATGGATGCCGAGGGCGCGGCAAAAGTGGATGATTGGGGCAAGGGCCTGAATAGCTGGATGCTCGAGGTGCAGCTGCGCTATGCCAACGAGACGCGCAGCTTCGACCTGACCGGAAAGAACACGCCGCTCGCGCGCGTGCATACGGCGCCGTCTCCGCATCAAAACATTGCCGATGACGGCGCAGAAGAAGACGCTTCATCTCCAGAGGTGCCAGCCGAACAAAGCGCATCGACATCGAACAGCAAGTGGGGCGGTCGTATCGCATTCATCGTCAAGGTCGCGTTGGGAAGCCTGGCAATGATCTTCCTGGCCCGGCTGGTCGCCAGCTATCCGTGGCTGGCCGTTCCAATCGTGGCGCTATGGATGCTCGGAGCACGCTTGCTGCGCCATCTGCCAACACAATAATGCGGTGACAATCGCGCATTCCTCCCTGTAAAATCCCGCTCACAAGTGAATGGTGCCCTCCTGCTCGTCTGCCGGAGGGTGAAACGGGAAGCCGGTGACGTGCGCGATAGCCATCGCGTGCCAGTCCGGCGCAGCCCCCGCTGCTGTAAGCCTGACGACCCTGGTCCAACGCCACTGTGCTCACGCACGGGAAGGCATGACCGGGAAAGGATGACGGCAAGCCAGAAGACCGGCCTTCACGAAGCATTGCGCATGTCCCGGGGTGTGGACGTGCCGGTTGGTGGTTCGTTATTCCATGATTTCCGCGCTCGCTTGGCGATCGCACCTGTCCGTCGCCGTGATCGACCGACGCTGCTTGCGCACGCCGGTAGCTCGCGTACGCGCGCCTGGACATCATGGCGTGATCGCGATCGCCGTATTTTCACGCGCATTCACGCGCATAGATGGAAGACGTTCACCCATGAACACGCCGAAGCTGTCCCGCGCCCGCGCCCGCGCCCGCACCCGTTCCACCCTCGCACGCACCCTCCTTGTCCCCGCCGGCCTGTCGGTCGCCGCCTGCGCCCACGCCTATCCGAACGATGTGGACCAGTCGCCGCCCACCGTCACCGTGCGTGGCGCCGCCATCGACGACGGCCTGTCGCTCGACCGCCCGCACGCCAGCGGCAGCCGCCTCGCGCTCCACGCGCTCGAGCTACCGGCCAGCGCCGAGACGCTGAACGCCGCCACCATCGAGGCGCGCGGCGACCTGCAGATCAAGGATGCGGTCACCCGCACCACGGGCCTCACCGACAGCAGCTCGCCCGGCAGCGGCATCAGCTACTCGGCGCGCGGCTTCAACGGCAACAGCTCGATCGGCCTGCTGGAGAACGGCCAGCGCCTGCTGGTCGGTTCCGGCACCGCCACCACGCCGGCCGACCCGTGGGGTTACGAGAGCATCGAGGTGCTGCGCGGCCCCGGCTCGGTGGTCTACGGTAGCGGCACCACCGGCGCCATCATCAACGCGGTACGTAAGCTGCCCAAGCGCGAAGCCTCGGTCGACGTGCTGCTCGGCGCCGGCAGCACCGAGTCGCTGCGCGCCGGCGTCGGCGCCACCGGCGCGCTGGGTGAAGCGGGCGCGTTCCGCATTGACGCCTACGCCGGCCGCAGCGACGGCTTCATCGACCGCGGCGAATCGCGTCACGGCAAGATCCTGACCAGCATGAGCACGACCCTGGCGCCCGGCGTGACGCTGTACGCGCAGCTCGACCACGCCGAACAGGAGCCGCGCCGCTACTTCGGTACGCCGCTGGTCGATGGCCGCCTGGCGCATCAGCTGCGCGACGAGAACTACAACGCTGGCGACGCAATGCTGCGCTACGTCGACGACAAGGCGGTCGCGCGCATGAACTGGCAGGTCGCGCCAAACCTCGAGATCAGTAACGAGCTGGCCTACTTCAAGGCGCGCCGCGACTGGCGCAACATCGAGTCGTACAGCTACGACCCGCTGGCCAATATGGTCGATCGCAGCGACTACATCGGCATCCGCCACGATCAGGAGCAGACCGCGAACCGGCTGGAAGCGCGTTTCAACGGCGGCCCGAATCAGGTGGTGGCGGGCTGGGAAGTCTCGACCGTCAACTTCAAGCACACCAATAATTCGCCGTACGGCGGCGCGTCGAGCGTGGCGCCGAGCGGATTCGATCCCGGCAGCTTCTGGGCCACGCCCGATCCGCTGCGGCCCAACTTCGCCACCGACACGCTGACCCACGCCTTCTACGTCGAAGACGCTTACCGCGTGAACGAGCGCCTGGTGCTGCTGCTAGGTGCGCGTCACGACCGCTACAAGGTCGACCGCGCCAACCTGCTGGCCGCCAGCGGCAACTTCGACGCCACGCTGCGTTCGAACTCGGTGCGCCTGGGCGCGACCTGGAAGCTGGCGCCGGACACCTCGCTGTACGGCCAGTTCAGCACCGGCAGCGATCCGGTCACCAGCATCCTGTCGCTGAACCTGGCCAACAGCCGCTTCAAGCTGAGCGACGCGCGCCAGCTCGAAGCGGGCGTCAAGCAGATGCTGGCCGGCGGCCGCGCCGAATGGACTGCCGCCGTGTACGACATCAAGAAGGACGACATCATCACGCGCGACCCGAACAACGCGGCGCTCTCGGTACAGGGCGGCTCGCAGAGTTCGCGCGGCGTGGAGTTCACCGCCAGCGCGGCCCTGGCGCCGGGCTGGCGCGTGGACGCGAATGCCGTCTACACCGATGCCGAATTCGATGAGCTGCTGGAAGCGGGCGGCGTCTCGCGCGCCGGCAACCGTCCGGCCGACGTGCCGAAGACCTCGGCCAACCTGTGGCTCAACTACCGCGCCGACGCCTGGCGCGCCAGCGCCGGCCTGCGCTACGTGGGCGAGCGCTTCATCAGCAACGCCAACACGCAGACGCTGCCGGCCTACACCACGCTCGACGCCACGCTCGGCTGGGCCTTGAGCCGCAACGTCCAGTTGCAGCTCAACCTGCGCAACCTGACCGACAAGCTGTATGCGACCACGTCATATGGTTCGAGCCAGTACCTGCTGGGCGATTGCCGCAACGCCGAGCTGACCGTCCACTGGCGTTACTGAGCCGATGACGGGATCGCTCAAGCGCTGGCTGCACCTGCTGCACCGCTGGTCCGGGATCGGCATCGGCCTGCTGGTGCTGCTCTGGTTCGGTTCGGGCATCGTCATGATGTACGTGCCGTATCCCGAGCTCACCGAACAGGAGCGCATGGCCTGGCTGGCGCCGCTCGACGTGCAGCACGTGGCGGTCGATGCCGCGCAGGCCTGGGCCGCGACCGGCGTCGCGGGCTTGCCGGATGCGGTGCGCCTGAACACCGTGGCGGGGCGGCCGGCCTGGCACTTCCAGCGCGAGCGCGTGCACCATTCGGTGTGGGCCGACAGCGGCGCGCCGCTCGAGGTCACCGGCGACGTCGTCAACGCCAGTGCGCTGGCCGCCGCGCCGGGTGCGCACTGGTTCGCGGCCGACGTGATCGACCTGGACCAGTGGACTTTCGGACGCGTGAGCGCGCACCGGCCGCTGCACCGGGTGACGGCGGACGACGCCGCCGGCAGCGTGCTGTACGTTTCGGGGCGCACCGGGGAGCTGGTGCGCGACACCACGCGCAGCGAGCGCGCCTGGAACTGGGTCGGCTCGGTGGTGCACTGGGTGTACCTGGCGCCGCTGCGCAAGCACGGCGAGGCGTGGCGCCAGGTGGTGATGTGGACCTCCGGCGCGGCGCTGCTGCTGGCGCTGTCGGGCATGGTGCTGGGCATCCAGCGCCTGCGCCTGCGGCGCCGTTATGCGGGCGGGCGCATGTCGCCGTACCGCGGCTGGCAGGCGTGGCATCACTGGCTGGGGCTGGGCGTGGGCACGCTGGCGATCACCTGGCTGTTCAGCGGCTGGCTGTCGGTGGGGCCGTTCGGGTTTCCATCGGCGCCGGGGCCGTCGGCGCAGGACCGGCTGGCGTTCGCCGGCGGGGCGCTGGCGCCGGCCGACCTGACGCTCGACGCGGCGGCGGTCCTGCGCCGCCATCGCGGCGTGCTGGAACTGGAGTGGCGCCGCGTCGACGGTGCGCTGTATCTGTCCGCGCTTGGGCGCGCAGGGCGGGCCTTGTTCGACGGGCGCGATGGCGCGTCGGTCGAGCTGCTGCCGCAGGCGGCGCTGGAACACGCGCTGCAGTCGCTCAGGCCCGGCGCGCCGCTACAGCTGGAGATGCTGCACGCGGCCGACGATTACTACTACAGCCATCATCGCCAGATGGCGTTTCCGGTGCTGCGCGCGCGCTTCGACCTGCCCGATGCGCCGGTGTTCTACGCCGATCCGCGCCAGGGGCAGCTGGTGGGGTTCGTCGACCGCGACACCCGATGGGACCGCTGGCTGTTCAACGGGCTGCACCGGTTCGACTTCGCCGTCCTGCGCACGCGGCCGCTGTGGGACGTCATCGTGATCACGCTGTGCGTGCTGGGGGCGCTGCTGAGCGTCAGCGGGTTGGTCATGGGCTGGCGGCGCCTCAAGCGGATGGTCTGAGGGCTAGCGCCGCTGCCCCAGGCCCGTCGCCGTCCAGTAGATCCCGCCCATCAGGTGCCCGACATACTGCGGATCCCGGTACATCTCGCCGTTATGCCCCAGCGTGGTCACGAACACGCGCCCTTGTTCGTGCCGGTGATGCCAGGCGATCGGATGGTCCTTGCCCATCGGCTCCGACACCTGGCCCGGCCAGATCTTGCGCGGATCGTAGCTCGATTCGTCCACGTTCAGCACCGGGTTGATCTTCACGTTGTACGGATTGGTGGTGACGTAGAACTCGTCGCTCCAGATCCAGCGCTCGGGCAGGCCGTAGGTGGCGGGGAAGCCCTTGTCGACGGTGGTGACCACGCCGGTCTGCAGCATCGGATGCACGCCCACGCGGCGCCCGACCAGCTTCTCGTACCATGGCCAGTTGTCCGCCGGCGTGATCGCCGCCCGGTGCACCACGATCGCATTGCCGCCAGCGCGCATGTACTCTTCAAACTTCGCGCGCTGCGCCGGGTTCAGTTCCTCGCCCGGCGTATTCAGGAACATCACCGCCGCGTACTGGCGCAGGTCGCCCTCGAACACCTGCGTCTTGTTGGTCCATACCAGCTCGAACGCGTGCAGCTTGGCCAGCCGTTCCAGGCTGTCGCGCGCGGTCGGGATGTACTCGTAGTGGTACTTGTTCGGAATCGCCAGCACCAGCAGCTTGAACTGGTTGTCGGCCAGGGCGTCCGGCATCGTCATTGCGGCGACAGCCAGGCCGGCGGCCAGGGTTCGGGTCATGCGCTTCAATCGTGTCTCCTTGATCTTCATTGTTCGTGTCCTCACGGCGCGGGCACGCCTTCGGGCTTGCGCCCGTTGCGCGGCACCAGCCAGCCGCCGTCGGCCAGCCAGTCGGCCAGGCGATCGGGCCAGTGCTGCAGCGAGACGCGCTCGCCGCGCTGGCCCATATTGAACGCGTGACCGGTATCAGCATACAGGTGCAGCTCGGCCGATACGCCGGCGGCGACCAGCTGCTGGTACAGCGCCAGCGTCGGCGCCATGCAGCATTCGTCGCGCGAGCCGGCCACCAGGAAGGCCGGCGGCGCGTTCTTCGCCTCCAGCGCGGGCACGCCCAGCGGCCCGGGATAGACCAGCACCTGGAAATCCGGCCGGGCGTCGATGGCGTCGATCGCATCGCCCTTGCTGGCGACCGGCTGCGGATGATCGGCAACCAGCGTCACCAGCTCGCCGCCGGCCGAAAAGCCCATCGCACCCAGGCGCTGCGGATCGACCCCGTACTCCCGTGCATGCGCGCGCACCCAGCGCAGCGCGCGTCGCAGGTCGGCGGCGGCGTGGCCCTCGATCGTGTAGCCGGCGTCGCCGTCGCGCGCCAGCCGGTACTTCAGCACGAAGGCGGTGACGCCGATCCGGTTCAGCGCCTTGGCCGCCACCATGCCTTCGTTCTGGAACACCAGCATGCGGTGGCCGCCGCCCGGCGCCACGACCACGGCGGCGCCGTTGGCATGGCGCGGGTCGGCGCGCAGCACGGTCAGTGACGGATCGTGCACGTTGCTGATGTAGACGTCGCGCACCGTTTCCACTTCGCCATGGCGGCGTTCCGATCCGGGCGCGCCGTCCGGCCACAGGCGCACCTGCTGCGGCGCCGGCGGCTGCCGGGCGAGGGCGCCGGCGCCCAGCAGCAGGGCGCCGACGGCGATGGCAAGCCGTTTCATCATCGGACCTGGGTCGCGTACAGCGAATGGTGCGTCAGGATGTACAGCGTGCGCTTGTCGGCGCCGCCGAAGATCAGCTGCAGCGGACGCTCCGGCACGTCGATGCGGCCCTTCTGCTTGCCGTCCTGGCCGTAGATGAAGACCTGGCCGTTGGCGACGTACACGTTGCCGTCCGGGCCAACGGCCGCGCTCTCGCCGCCGCGGTTCGCCACCTGCTTCAGGTTGGTGAGGCCGCCGCCCTGGTTCACCACGCCGCTGAAGGTGCGGTTTTCGGAACCGTTGGTGAACACCACGCGCCCACCTACCGGTGCGGTCACGAAGCCGTGCGCCTGCAGCGAATCGGCCCAGCGCCAGCCCAGGTGGTCCGGTCCGCCCTGGCGCAGCACGCGGTAGGCTGGCAGCACCAGGCTGCCGTCCGGCGACACGTATTCGTTCGCCTTCGGCAGCGCGACGTCGCGCGCGAACATCTCGCTCAAGGTCGTGAATTCATACGTGTCGAAGTTGAGCTGGTCCTTGAATTCGCCGTTCTGCCAGAAGTTGACCGGCACCGCAACGCGTGCACCGTTACGTGCGGCGACCGGCGTCGGCTTGATCATGGTGAGGTCCGTTCCCGGCATGCCCGGCTTGAACGCATACACGCTCGCCTGCGGCCCGTACGACGACAGCACCATCACGTTGCCGCTGTTGTCGATCGCCAGGTTGACCGGATCGAGCGGCGCGTCGCGCACCACGCTCAGGCCCTGGCCCTTGCTATAGCTGAAGATGCGCTTCCAGTAGCGGTCGACGAAGTACAACTTGCCCCTGGCGTCGACCGCACCGCCGGCGATCGCGTAGAAGCCGCCTTCCAGCTTCTCGACCTTGCCCTGCGGCGCCGGCGCCGTGCGCTGCTTGCCGCTGTAGTCGAACATCGCGAATTCGCGCTCGCGCACGTCGAGCTTGTTGCTGACGTCGCGGATCGCGTTCTCGTACGCGTACTTGCTGGCGCGCAGATAGGTGGCGCAGCCGGCGTCGTCGCAGGTGGCGAAGCCGCTCTCCGCGTTCACGTGCACGTTGCGAAAGCGGATGTCGCTCGAATTCGTGATCAACACCGCCGCCGGCATCGGCTTGTACGAGCGCGTCACGCGGTAGGCGTGGTAGTTCGCGAACAGCAAATTTCTAGAGTTGCGGATCTCGAGCGAGACCGCATCGGCGCCGTCGCGGATTTCTTCTTCGGTCTGCGGCGCCAGGAATTCCCAGTTCTCCACGTTGTCGAGCACGATCTCGGCGCGGATGTGGTGCTCGGCCGAGAGCTCGTAGACCTTGCCCGGGGTCTTGGTATTGGTCACGTAGAAGCCGGCCTGCGCGTAGCCGCTGGGCGACCAGATGCCCGAGAAGGTGCCGCCGCCGCCGTCGGTCACCCACACGCTCGGGTACTGGCGGTCCCAGTGCGCGGTGGTGTCGAATCTGGCGTCCTTCTTGTACGGGTCGGCGCGGCTGCCGTCGTACAGGCGGGTGCCGTGGCCGCCCTGGATGCGCACGTCGTCCACCAGCGATTGTTCGCCGGCGCGCCACAGCAGGGCAACGGCGCGGTTGTTGACTTCACCGGTGGCCAGGCCAAGGCCGGACACGATGCCGTCGCCGCCGCGCGCGCTCTCCAAGAGCGCCTTTGGTGCGTCGACGCCCTGGTACTTGGGCGAACCGTTCGGGATCACCAGCTGGGTCAGGCCCGGATGCAGCGCGACGATGATGGTGTCGGGCCGCATGCGGATGGTGTCGTTGACCACGTAGAAGCCGAGCGGCAGGTACACGGTGCGGTTGCTGTCGATCGCCTTTTGCAGAGCGGCGGTGTCGTCGGTCTGGCCGTCGCCTTTGGCGCCGTAGTCGAGCACATTGGCCCAGTCCTTCGACGACGGCAGCGGTCGCAATGCGCGCATCGGCGCGGCGTTGGCGGGGATGGCGCTGGTCTTGTAGTTGGCGCCGAACGTGCCCATCTCGCCCATCTGCTTGACGAACAGGCCGTAGTTGAACTCATTGACGCGGTAGTCGCGGCCCTTGCCGGCGATGGTCTTGCCGCTGTCGCGGAAGCGCACGAAGGTCGGCACGTTGCGCGCGATGGCGTTTTCCATGCCGACCTGGGTGTAGACGTTGTCCTCATTGCTGACGATGAGCGCCGCCTTGCTGACGTTCTCGAAGCGCACATCCTTGCCCCACAACCAGTCGCCATAGCCGCGGTTGATCTCCACGCCCACCGGCGTATCCTTGATCTCGGTATTGATCATGGTGAGGCTGGCTTCGTGCTCGCGGATCGCCGCATCACGCTGGCCCTCGAAGCTCGAATCCATCAGCGTGAACTGCCAGGCGGGCGAAGTCTTCTCGCTCAGGATGCCGTAGCGGCCGCCGTAGAAGCGCAGGTTGTAGGCCACGTTGCCGACCTGGTAGACGCCGGCCAGACCGGAGCCAAGATGGAAGTCGATGTGGCTCAGGTTCGAGTGCTGGGCGGTGTGCATGCGCACCGCGGCGGCGGCCGGGTTGCCGTCCTTGATCTCGAAGTCGACGTTCGACAGCGCCGAATAGAAGGTCGAGGAGTTCGCGTTGCGCACCGCTTTTCCCTCTTCGGCGGAAAACGGCACCGCGCTCGGCACCGGCATCGGCACCTTGCCCACCGTGTACTGGTCGCCGCCGGTGAAGATCACCATATTGCCCACGCCCTCTTGGTATCCGGGCGTGTTCTCGGCCAGCACGAACACGGGGCGGGTCGGCCCGACGCCATACAGGCGCACCGCCAGCGGGATCAGGAGCGAGCGCGTGATGCGATAGCGTCCCGACGGCAGGAACACCACGCCGCCCTGGCCCTTGTTGGCAGCGGAATCGAGCGCGGCCTGGATCGCGGCGGTGTCGTCGCTGCTGCCGTCACCGGTAGCGCGCACGACGATTGCACGCGGGTCGACCGGCATGGCCTGGTAGGCCGATACGGAAGGCGTGGGTGCAGCATGGACGCCGGCTGCAGCTGCGCCAAGCAGCAAGGCCAGCGCCAACATGCGCGGACGAACAGGCAAGGTTGTCATCATCGTTGTAGTCCCCTCTTATTTTTTACGGCAATCACAAGAACATCGACAGCAGTAGTACGAACAGCAGGCCGAACACGCCGACCAGGGTTTCCATCAGCGTCCAGGAACGGAAGGTGTCCTTCAGCGACAGGCCGAAGTACTCCTTGAACATCCAGAACCCCGAATCGTTGACGTGGCTGCACATCAGGCTTCCGGCGCCGATCGCCAGCACCATCAGGTTCGGGTCGACGCCGGAGCTGTGCACCAGCGGCGCCACGATGCCGCCGGCCGTCACGCCGGCCACGGTGGCCGAACCGAGGCAGATACGGATCACGGTCGCCACCAGCCAGCCCAGCACCAGCGGCTGCACCGGCAGGCTTTGCAGCTGCGTGCCCAGTTCGGCGCTGACGCCCGATTCGACCAGCACCTGCTTGAGCGCGCCGGCGCCGGCGATGATCAGGAGGATCGGCGCGATCTCGCGCATCGCCTCGCCCGGCCCCTGCATCACCTGCGCCAGGCTGCGGCCCTGCGCCAGCCCGAGCGTGAACACCGCCACCAGGTACGACAGCAGCATCACCACCAGCGGATTGGAAAAGAACGCCAGCGCACCGTTCAGGTCGGGGCGCGCCATCGCCAGGAGCGTGGTTGCGCCCAGCAGCAGCACCGGCAGCAGGGCGGTGGCGAAACTGTTGAAGGCGCCGGGCAGATTGGCCTCATCGACCTGCGGCCCGTTGCGAAAGATCGCCGCGGGCGTGGCCTGGATGCGGCGCAGCGACATCGCGAACACGGGCCCCGCCAGGATCAGGGTCGGCACCGCCACCACGATCCCGTACAGCAGTGTGGTGCCCATGTCGGCGTGGATCGCCGCCACCAGCGCCACCGGCGACGGATGCGGCGGCAGGAAGCCGTGCGCGATCGACAGGCCGGCCAGCAAGGGAATCGCCAGCGCCACCGCCGGCCGGCCGCTGCCGGCCACCAGCGAAAAGATCAGCGGCACCAGCAGCACGAAGCCGACGTTGTAGTACAGCGGAATGCCGACCACGAAGCCGGTCACGGTCAGCGCCACCGGGATGCGCGCCGGCCCCAATGCACCCAACAGGCAGGTGGCGATGCGCCGCGCGGCGCCGCTGTCGGCAATCAGTTTGCCGAACACCGCGCCCAGGCAGATCACCACCACCAGCGATCCAAGCAGGTCGCCGATGCCTTTTTCGATCGCGCCCGGGATGCGCATCAAAGGCACCCCGAGCAGCAGCGCCGCCACCAGCGAGGCGGCAACAAACGCCAGCAGCGGCTGGACCTTGCCCCACGCGATCAATAGCGTGAGCAGGCCCACCGCAATCAGGACCGGTAGCAGGTTTCCCATGCTCCGGCTCCGTCAGAAGCCGTAGCGCAGGCCGACCCGGTAGGTGCGCCCGGCCACGTCGTACAGCGCCGGGTTGATGCCGAAGCTGGCATTGGTCTGCGGCGCCGGCTCGGGCGACTCGTCGGTCAGGTTGTCGATCTTGAAGTACACCTGCATCTGCTTCGAGACGTTGTAGCTGCCGCCGAAGTCGAAGTAGGTCGCGCCTTTCATCTTGTTGCTGTAGATGGTCGGGTTGATCAGGGTCGACACCGGGCAGCCGGTCTGGCACTCGATGAAGTCGTTGCGGTAGGTGCCGTCGCTGATCCAGCGTTCGGTCAGCGTGAGGCTCAACTTGTCGTTGTCCCAGCTTTGCTGCGCCAGCAGTTTCCACTTCGGCGTGTTGCCCATGTTGGAACCGGCGGCGTCCACCGGCGCCGTGCCGACCACGCCCGAATCGGTGATGAAGTGCAGGTTGCGGGTGGCCAGCGCGCGGAAGGTGAAGCGGCCCGGCAGGTTCAGGCGCTCGAGGCCAGTCCGGTAGGCGGTCTCGATGTCGAAGCCCTTGACCTCGAGCGAAGCGAGGTTGAAGTTCTGCACCGTGACGTAGTTGTTGCCCGGGTTGTTCAGCACCACGGCCGAGCAGATGTCCTGGTTGCCGGCCACGCACAGGTCGACTTCCTGCTGGCTGGTCAGCACCGAGATCACGTCCTTGACCTTGATGTCGAAGTAGTCGAGCGAGACGGAAAAGCCGGGCGCCCACTTCGGCTGGCTCAGGACGATGCCAAAGGTGTTGTTGCGCGCGATCTCGGGCCGCAGGTTGGTGTTGCCGACGGTGCGTTCCTGCACGCTGATGGTGTTGCCCTGGTACTGGACCACGTTGTTGACCACCACCGGCGCGGCGAACAGTTCGCTCAGGTTCGGTGCGCGCACGTCTTTCGAGGTCACGCCGCGCAGGCGCAGGCCGTCGATCGGGGTCTGCCAGGTGGCGCCGAGCTTCCAGCTGCCCACGCTGCCGGCGGTGCTGTACTTGGTCTCGCGGTCGGCCAGGTTCAGGTTGGCCTCGCCCCATGCATCGGACTTGAACAGCGGGACGTTCAGTTCCACATACGCTTCGCGCACGTTGTAGCTGCCTTCGCCGTTGTGGAAGTTACCGGCATACCAGTTATTGCCGACCGTGGTGTCGAGCAGCGGGTCGGCCGGGTACTGTGCGTTGTTGGGCGACTCGGGCGTGACGCCATTGCCGTAGGCGTCGCCGCGCACGCGGTATTTCTCGCGCCGGTATTCGGCGCCGGTGGCCAGCGAGATCGGGCCGGCCCAGCCTTCGAACAGTTCGCCGTTGATGTTGAAGCTGCCCACGTCCTGGCTTTGCGTGGTGCGCTGGCGCGGACCGTTTTCCGGCGCGATGTAGGCCCAGGCGGCCGGGTCGACCGGGTTGTTGCCGATGATGTTGAGCGGCACGCAGCCCGATGCCGCGGCAATCGGATTGCGGCACACGATGCTGCCGTCCGGTGCGCGCACGGCATCAATGGCTGCGTTGTAGCGGCGGTTGATGGTCATGGCGCGCGCATCGAGGTTGGTCTTGTTCTCGCCGTGGGTCACGTAGGCGTCGTACGACCACTCTTTGCCGAACATGTTGAATTTGCCGTCGGCGCCGAGCACGAAGCGGCGCTGGGTGCGGGTCGGGTGGACGTTGATGTACTCGGGGAAGATCGCGTTCGCGGTGCCGTACTGGAAGCTGCTGATGTTGTTCTGGGCGCAGGCGGCCACGATCGACGCCGGCAGGAACGGGTTCGAGCACTGGATGGTCAGGTTGGCGTTCTTGGCCGCGCCCGGGTTGGGCGAGAATTCGGAGGCCACCTGGCCGTAGTTGGCGGTGAAGTAGATCTCGTTGTCGGCGTCGAGGTCGAACGACATGCGGGTGTAGGCCACCTGCCGCTTGAAGTTCATCGCCAGGTTGGTGCCGGAACCCACGCTGCCACTCAGGTCGCCGCCGATGCAGAACGGATTGACGCAACCGGTGACGGCGCCGGTGCCGGTCGGCCGGCCATTCGAGCCGTACTGGAACTGGTACGGCACGCCGCCGTCGCCGAAGGCCGTGCCTTGCAGCGGGCCGCTGGTGATCAGGCCATATTTCGAGTACTGGTACTGCTGCGCGTTCTGGATGACGCGGTATTGCGGCAGGCCGTCGCCGGTCTGGTTCAGAGGGCGCACCGAATAGGCCGGGTTCTGGTACCAGGTGCGACCGTTGGGGCCGACGCCGCCGACGCCGGGCGACTCGATGCCGTTCTCCTTGGTGAATTCGCCGCTGGCGGTGACGTGGAAGCGCCCGTCCATGAAGGCGCGGCCCCACGCCGCCTGCACCGTGCCGCCGCGGTCGTCGTCGTACTTGGTCTGCCCGGCCTGGACGTTGGCCTTGAAGCCCTCGAATTTTTTATCGGTGACGAAGTTGACCACGCCGCCCACCGCGTCCGAGCCGTACGAGGCCGAGGCGCCGCCGGTGACCACGTCGACGCGTTTCACCAGCAGCTGCGGGAACTGGCTGACGTCGGTGACGCCGGTGACGTTGGCGCCCACCACGCGCTGGCCGTCGAGCAGCGTCAAGGTCCGGATCGTGCCCAGCCCGCGCAGGCTCAGGGAACTCAGGCCCTGGATACCGCTGCTGGTGCTGTTGGTGCTGGTGGTGCGGCCGGTGCTGCCCTGCAGCGCCGGCAGCTCGGCCAGGGTGTTGAACAGGTTCGGCTTGGCCGCCTTTTCCAGGTCGGCGGTGGAGAGGCTGGTGGTCGGCGTCGGCTGGGTGAAGCCGCGCGCCGCAATGCGCGAGCCGGATATGCGCACCACGTTGCCGCCTTCGGCGCTGGCTGGGGCGGTGCCGGCGGGCGCGGTCTCGGTAGAGACTTCCTGGCCGGTGCCGGATGCAGTGGCGCCGGCGGCCGCCGCGCCGGAAGTATCGGTGACGGCGGCGTCGGTGCTTGCTGCGGTGCTTGCTGCGGTGGTGCTGGCCTGCGCCGGCACGGCCGCAACGGCTGGCGCCTGCTGGGCGTGGGCAAGGGCGCCGAGCGTCCAGCAGGCGCTGGCGACGGCTAGGCTGATCAAGGTCCGTTGAACTGGGGTGCGCATGGTTGTCTCCTGTCGCTTGTTGTAATCAGGGCGCGCCACCTCGTTGGCGGGCGGCGGCGCCCCGGCTTGCGTTTGAATCGTTGCTGTCGCTGCGCCTGAATCCGGCGGATTCAGCTTGATGCGGTGATGCGGTCCACCAGCGCCGCCGGCGGCTGGGTGATGTCGAGGGTGAGCCCGCCCTCGTCGGGCTGAAGCGGTTCGAGGATACGCAGCTGGCTGTCGAGCAGCGAGGGCGGCATGTAATGGTCAGGTCGCTGGTGCATGCGGTCGGCGATCAGCGCGCGCGGGCCGGCCAGGTGCACGAAGCGCAGCTGCGGGTCGGCTTCGCGCAGCAGGTCGCGGTAGCGGCGCTTGAGCGCGGAGCAGGACAGCACCAGGCCGCGGTCTTCGGCTTGTGCCTGTTGCAGTTCGGTGGCCAGCGCCTGCAGCCAGCCGGCGCGGTCGTCGTCGTCGAGCGCAATGCCGGACGCCATCTTGCTGACGTTGTCGGCGGGGTGGAAGGCGTCGCCTTCGAGAAAGGGAACAGCGAAAGATGAAGCGAGCAGGGCGCCGATGGTGCTCTTGCCGCACCCGCTGACACCCATGATGATCCAGCGCGTACGACGGCCTTGCCGGACCTGAAGCGGTTCTGCCTGCATATTGTCTCCTTGACTACCGTTAGCGCTATCATTTGCGTTTTTTTCAGTCTCTGCCTGGCTTGAAAATTTGTAAACGGGACAACGATGGTGCAGTGCAAAAAAAATAAAGATGGGACCGGGAAGTTTTGCGCTTCGGGACAAACAGTGTTCTGAGCGTTTTCACTCGGAAAACTTGTCATGGATTTGATAGCGCTAACACTGCTGCGCCGCGCCATCGAAAGTTGCATGCGTTGTAATTACAACACGCGGTCGTTGAATAACTATTCGACAAGCGCAAAGCGGCAAACGTGTTGCTGTGATCGAGGCGTGGAATCGGCTACCTTGGAGGGTCGATGAGGTCCTGTGGGAGGCTAAGATGCAACGGGTATGCCGTTGGACGACCGCAGAAGGGGAAGGGCTGGAGCACTTTACGCTGGCGCAGACCGAGGAAGGTTTCGCCGCCGATGGCGTCATCATCGGACCGTCGTTCGGTCTCATGTTCACTGGCGAGCTGTTCGGCTGCAGCTATGCCGTGCGCTGCGACGCGCGCTGGCGCGTGCGCCGGGTCCAGCTACGGGTGGCGGGCGGCGCCACGCTGCTGCTGCGCGGCGATGGCGAGGGCCACTGGAGCGGCGTCGACGGCGACCCGCTGCCGGCGCTCGACGGCTGCATCGACATCGACATCACCGGCACGCCGTTCACCAACACGCTGCCGATCCGGCGCCTCGGTGAGCGCTTGAGTGAAAGGCAGGAGATTCGCGTGGCTTACATCACGCTGCCCGAAGCGAGCGTGGCGCCGTCGCGCCAGGCCTATACGGCGCTGGGCGCGGGGCGCTACCTGTTCGAGAGCTTGTCCGATCCGTTCCAGGCCGGGATCGTGACCGACGCCGATGGGCTGGTGGTCGACTATCCCGGCCTGTTCCGGCGCATCACAGGCTGATATCGCACTAGCGGCTTCACTCGCGCGTGGTGGTGTACACCTCTCCCGCCGTCGCCCCGCTGTCCCCCTTTTTCGCCCGTAGATCGCGGTACACGGCCGCGCGCATGATCATCATCGCCACCACCGGCGCCGTGAGCAGCACGAAGCAGGTGATGATCACCTCGTGCACCACCAGGCGCGATTGCCCCACGGTGAAGTACAGCATCGATGCCAGCAGGAGGCTGCCGGCGCCGAGCGTGACCGTGATCGCCGGGCCGTGGATGCGCTGGTAGAAGGTGCGCAGGCGCAGCAGGCCGAGGGCGCCGATCAGGATGATGCTGGCGCCCAGGATCAGCAGCAGCGACACGACCAGGGAGGCCCATGCGGGCAGCTGTTCGAGTTCGCTCATTCGATGATCTCCCCGCGCATCAAAAACTTGGCCATGGCGACCGTCGACACGAAGCCGACCAGCGCGATCAGCATCGCCACTTCAAAATAGACCTGGGTGCCGTAGCGGATGCCGAGCACCAGCGCCAGCAGCATGCCGCACATCCACAGGGTGTCGAGGGCCAGCACGCGGTCGTGGGCCGAGGGACCGATCAACAGGCGGCCGGCGCACAGCACCATGGCCGCCAGCACGCACACGAGCGCGTAGCCGATCGACAGTTCAAGCAGGGTTGCCATGGTTGGCCTCCAGTTCAATGCGGTTCATGGTTGTGCCTCGAATGGCTTGGTCTCGAAGATCTGGATCAGCGGCGCTTCGTAGCGCGTCTTGATCGTGTCGACCCACCAGCCGGCGTCGTGCAGGTCGAACACGTGCAGCACCAGCTGGTCCGGCTGGCCGGGGCCGGCGCCGGGATGCACTTCGGTCCACACGGTACCGGGCGTCATGTTGATCAGGCACGACAGCGCCGCCAGCCCGTACGGATCGCGCATCGTCAGCGGCACGCGGATGAACTGCGAGTTCAGGTTGGCGTAGTCGGCGAACAGGATCACGCGGCACACGTTGAAGCACGAGCGCACCACCTCGACCGAGGCGAAGCCGAGCAGGCGCACGATGACGACCGGCTTCCTCAGACGCGGATAGCCGAGCGGCTGCAGGCGCCGCGTGAGCAGCGGCCCGGCGACGCCGAGCAGGACGCCGAGCAGGATGTGGCCCGGGTACAGGGTCTGGTTCAGCAACAGCCACAGCGCGCACAGCGCCAGCGACACGAAAGGATAGGGTAGCCAGCGGCTCATGGCGCCTCCGGGGTTGACACCGGTCCGGGGACCGTGGGCGTGCCCAGCACGCGCTGGACGTAGGTGGCGGGACGATGGATGTCGTCGCTGGCGCGCGCCAGGTAGCCGAACAGGGAATTGGCCTGCACCGTCATCAGCACCGACAGCCCAAGCAGGAACAGCACCGGCGCCACTTCGGAGCGGTGCAGCTTGGGCGGCTCGGCGCCGGCGTTGGCCCAGAAGGTGCGCACGCCGAAGCGCATCATCGAGATCACCGCGATCAGGCCCGAGAGCACGATCAGCACCATCAGGCTCCAGCCGGCGGTAGGAATCGCGCCGCCATCGGCCGGATTGAGCAGCGCATGGAACATGCCGAACTTGGCGACGAAACCGGACAGCGGCGGCAGGCCGGCGATCATCAGCGCGCAGGCGGCGAATGCCAGCGACAGGAAGGCCATCGTCGCCGGCACCCCGCGTCCGCTCGGTTCGTCCGGCGTGTCCTCGACCGCGTAGGCTTCCATGGTCAGCGCCAGCATCGCCGAGCGCGGGGTGCGGATGCGGTCGATCAGCTCGATCAGCAGCAGGAAGGCCGCCACCGCGACGGTGGAACCGATCAGGTAGTACAGGCCGGCCGTCACCAGGGATGGCTGGCCGTAGCCGATCACCGCCAGCAGCGTGCCGGACGAAACGATCGCGGCGTAGCCCGCCATGCGGCCGGCGGTGTCGGTGGAGAGCATGCCGGCGGCGCCGAACACGATGGTCAGCATGCCGCCATACAGCAGTGCGTCCTGGCCGAAGCCGGCCGCGGCGCCGCTGCCGTCCGAGAACATCAGCAGCCACAAACGCAGCACGATGTAGGCGCCGACCTTGGTCATCAGCACCAGCATCACCGCCACCGGCGGCGAGGCCGCGGCGTAGGTGGTCGGCAGCCAGAAGCCCAGCGGCCACATGGCGCCCTTGGTGAGAAAAGCCAGCGCCAGCACCGCCGCGCCGACCTTGAACAGCGCCAGTTCTTCGCCGCTCAGCACCGCCACGCGCGCCGACAGGTCGGCCATGTTCAGGGTGCCGGTGGTGGCGTAGATCAGCGCGGTGCCGATCAGGAACAGCAGCGCCGCGGCCAGGTTGATGGCGATGTACTGCATGCTGGCGCGAATGCGCTCGGCGTTATACCCGTGCAGCACCAGGCCATACGAGGCGGCCAGCATCACTTCGAAGAACACGAACAGGTTGAACAGGTCGTGCGTCAGGAAGGCGCCGTTGATTCCCATCAGCAGGAACTGGAACAGGGTATGGAAGTGCACCCCGATGCGGCCCCAGCGCAGGCGCGTGAAGTGCAGCGCGGCCAGGGCCAGCACGGCGCACAGCAGCAGCATGATGCTGCTCAGGCGATCGGCCAGCAGCGCGATGCCGAACGGTGCGCTCCAGTTGGCGGCCAGGTACACGCCCATGCCGTCCTGCCAGTGGCCGCCGTCGGTCATCTGAATCAGCGCCAGCGCGGTGGCCAGCATGCCCAGCACCGACGCGTAGCTGAGCCAGAACTTGAGGCGGTGCCAGCCCTGGGTGAGCGGCGCCAATATTGCGCCGACCAGCAGCGGCAGCAGGATCGGCGCCATGATCAGGTGCTGGCTCCAGTCAAGGGACAGGGAGGTAGTTACTACTTGATTCATACTTCAGGCTCCTTGCCGTCGACGTGGTCGGTGCCGGTCAGGCCGCGCGAACCGATCATCACCACCAGGTACAGCGCGGTGGTGGCGAAGCCGATCACGATCGCGGTCAGGACCAGCGCCTGCGGCAGCGGGTCGGCCAGCTGGGCCGGATCGGGAGTGGTGCCGGGTGGCGTCAGTGGTGCGGCGTCGACCCACAGCCGCCCCATGACGAAAATGAACAGGTTGACGGCATACGACATCAGCATCAGGCCACTGAGCACCTGGAAGCTGCGCGGGCGCAGCACCAGCCAGATGCCGGAGCCGAACACGATGCCGATGGCGAGCGAAATAATCAGCTCCATCAGAAGATCTCCTTGGCGGGCGGGATGGTGGCGCGGGTGGCGTCGGCCGCCACGCGATGGCTGCGCAGCGACTGGTGCGCCAGCGCGACCAGGGTCAGCATGGTGGAACCGACCACGACCAGGAACACGCCGAGGTCGAACACGAAGGCGCTCGGCACGTGGATTTCGTCCAGCAGCGGCAGCGTCAGGTGCGCCGTGTGGCTGGTCAGGAACGGGTAGCCGAGGAGCCAGGCGCCGATGCCGGTGAAGCAGGCGCACCACAGGCCCCAGGCGATCCAGCGGTGCGGGCGCAGGCGCAGGTGCGATTCGACCCAGTCGGTGCCGGCCACCATGTACTGCACGATCAGCGCGGTGGCGAAGATCAGGCCGGCGACGAAGCCGCCGCCCGGCAGGTTGTGGCCGCGCATGAAGAAGTAGGCCGCCATCACGCCCATCACCGGCAACAGCAGGCGCAGGTAGACGGCCGGGATCATCAGGTAGCCGCTGGCGGCCTGGATCGCCGGCGTCTGGCTTACGGCCGGATCGACGTCGCTGGCCTGCTGCACCGGAATCGCAATGGATTCGGTGGCCGGGCGGAAGCGGCGCAGCAGCGCATACACGGTCAAAGCAACGGCCGACAGCACCGTGATCTCGCCCATGGTGTCGAAGCCGCGGAAGTCCACCAGCAGCACGTTGACCACGTTCGAACCGCCGCCTTCGGGCAGCGCGCGCAGCACGAAGAAGTCGCCGATCGACGGCGGCGGGCTGCGCATCAGGATCGCATAGCTGGCCGCGGCCAGCCCGAGGCCGCCGGCGGCGGCGATCAGGCCGTCGCGCGAACGGCGCAGCCAGGTGCTGGGCGGCGCCTTGGACTTCAGGCCCGGCGGGGCGAAGCGCGGCGGCAGCCAGCGCAGGCCGAGCAGGATCAGCACCGTGGTCACGGTTTCCACCATCAGTTGGGTCAGCGCCAGGTCGGGCGCCGACAGCCACACGAAGGTGATCGCGGTGACGATGCCGGTGCCGCCGACCATCGACAGCGCCGCCAGCCGGTGGTACTTGGCCTTGTAGGCCGCGCCCACGGCGCAGCCGGCGCCGATCAGCCACAGCACCGCGAACAGCGGATTGAATTCGCGCGAGGCGAAGGCGTCCAGCGCCGGCAGCGACGGCAGCGGATCGACCAGCAGCAGCGGCGCCGCCACCATCAGCGACGTCAAGACCATCAGCTGCGGTTGCAGACGCTTGGTGCCGGTCCAGCGGATCAGCCAGTTGGCGCCGGTGGCGAGACCCAGCATGGTGTTCTCATACGCTTGCGCGCCCTTCAGGCGGTGCAGCACCGGCACTTGCGTGCGCTCGCGCAGGTCGTGGCGGCGCAGCAAAAAGTAGTACAGGCCCGCGCCCAGCACCAGCGCCAGGCAGCTCATCAACAGCGGCAGGTTGAAGCCGTGCCAGATCGCCAGGTCGTATTCCGGCAGCGCCGCACCCAGCACCGAGCCGGAGGCCACCGCCAGGATGTCGCCCACCACGCGCTCGGGCATGATGCCGACCGCGATGCACAGCACCACCAGGCACTCGACCGGGAAGCGCATCCAGCGCGCCGGCTCGTGCGGCTCGGATGGCAGGTCCTTGGCCAGGCGGCCGAAGAACACGCTGATGAAGCGCAGCGAATAGGCCACGCTGAAGATGCCCATGGCCAGGGCCGCATACGACATCGACCAGTCTTCGGTGCCGCCCACGTGCGCGGTCTCGGCGAAGAACATCTCTTTCGACAGGAAGCCGTTCATCAGCGGCACGCCGGCCATCGAGGCCGAAGCCACGATTGCCAGCGCCGCGGTGACCGGCATCGCGCGGCGCAGGCCGCGCAGGATGCGCATGTCGCGCGTGCCGGTCTCGTGGTCGATGATGCCGACCGCCATGAACAGCGAGGCCTTGAAGATCGCGTGGTTCATCACGTGGAAGATCGCCGCCACCACCGACATCGGGCTGCCGATGCCCATCAGGACCGTGATCAGGCCCAGGTGGCTGATGGTGGAATACGCCAGCAGCCCCTTCATGTCGTGCTGGAAGATGGCGAAGAAGGAGCCCAGCATCAGCGTGCTCACGCCCGCGCCGACGATCAGCCAGGTCCATTCCTCGGTGCCGCCCAGCGCCGGGAACAGGCGGATCAGCAGGAACACGCCGGCTTTGACCATCGTTGCCGAGTGCAGGTAGGCCGACACCGGCGTGGGCGCCGCCATCGCGTGCGGCAGCCAGAAGTGGAACGGGAACTGCGCGCTCTTGGTCAGGGCGCCGAGCGCGATCAGGACCAGGGCCGGCAGGTACAACGCGTGCGCGCGGATCTGGTCGCCCGCGGCCAGCACCACGTCCAGCTCATAGCTGCCGACGATGTGGCCGACGACCAGCACCCCGGCCAGCAGGCACAGGCCGCCGGCGGTGGTGACGGTGAACGCCATGCGCGCGCCGCGGCGGGCGTCGTTGCGCTCTTGCCAGTAGCCGATCAACAGGAAGGAGGTGAGGCTGGTGAGTTCCCAGAACACCACCAGCTGGATCAGGTTGCCCGACAGGACCACGCCCATCATGGCGCCCATGAAGGCCAGCATGTAGGCGTAGAAGCGCGCGACCGGGTCGCGTTTGCTCATGTAGTAGCGCGCGTAGAGAATGACCAGCAGGCCGATGCCGAGCACCATGACCGAGAACAGCCAGGCCAGGCCGTCCATGCGGACGATGATGTCGAGCCCGAACATGGGCAGCCAGCTGTAGCGTTCTTGCAGCACCTGGCCGGATTCGAGGTGGCTGAACTGGAGAATGGCAAATAGCAGCGCCAGCAGGGTGAACCCACCTGCCGCGACGGCAGGACGGTTGCGCGACCCATTGGGCAGGCAAGCACAGCCGATGGCGGCTGCGAAGGGGAGTAGGACGAGAAGGATCAGTGGCAGTGAGGTCATCGGCATCATCCTTCGGGGCAGTGCGACATGTAGCGGCGCGTGCAGAGGCGCAGTTCGGTTTCAGGTTTTTTCATTCTGTTCTCCAGCGCGCCGGCAAGGCGCGACCACAGGGCGCGGTTCAAACGCCGGTTGTTGGTGCAGGCCACGTGTGGCCAGGTCGATATCATTATCCACCACATGGCGCTCCATTCGGAGATGCTTGCGCCTTGTCCGTTTCTGGTGCGCTGCGCGCGCCCGTCGTGCCATGGGAGGATGGCGCCGGACGCCGGGCAGGTGTCGAACACCAGTCGGGCGGCCAGCGGGAAAGAAATTACAGCGGCCAGTTGCCTGGCGCAGTCGAGATGCCAATCGCAGCGGGCGCGCAGGACGATGGCGAGCAACCGTCCGGGGTGGCGTATCGGGCTGTGGTCTGACATGCGCCGCCTCGTGGAAAGACTTCTCGGAGGCGACACTTTACCGTAGTTGACGAGATGACTACAACGCGTTTCTTCAGTTATTTGGAATTTACTTCGTATAACTTCGGGTGCAGTGCAGCATATTCGCGCATCCTCGTACAAGGCAGATCTGAAAAGATGTTGCAATCTTATCGTTGATTGAAAAAATGAAATTATTCATTGCCACGGATGCATAATGGAGGTTGTTCAAAATTTAAGTTTATTTCCAGCTTTCCATAAGTATCAATACGATGAATTCGCTCTCCTCCCAGCCCTACCGCGTAGCTCCACCAAGCGGCACCGCAGAATTGCCGCTGGTCGTCGATCTCGACGGCACGCTCACGCCAACCGATACGCTGGTCGAGTCGGTGATCATCCTGATCAAAGAGCATCCCTTGATGCTGTTCATGCTGCCGTTCTGGCTGTTGAAAGGACGGGCAGTACTGAAGTCGCGCATCGCCCGCTACGTCACCCTCCCGGTGGCTTCGCTGCCACTGCGGCGCGACCTGGTCGACTACCTGTTTGCCGAAAAAGCGCGCGGACGATCGCTGATGCTGGCGACGGCGGCCCATCACTCGATCGCCGACGCCGTCGCGGCGCGGCTGAAGCTCTTCGATGCAGTGCTGGCGACGAGCGACCAGGTCAACCTGAAAGGCAAGCGCAAGCTCGCCGCGCTGCAGCAGCACTATCCGCAAGGTTTCGTGTACGCGGGCGACTGCAGCGCCGACTTGCCGATCTGGGCCCAGGCCAAGGGCGCGATTCTCGTCGGCGTTCCGGATGCCGTCGGCAAGACCGTCAGGAACGGGCAGGCAGTCGAGCATGAATTCTTCAATGCCGCGGCCGGACTGGCTACCTGGCTCAAGGCACTGCGTGTGCACCAATGGGCAAAGAACCTGCTGCTGCTGGTGCCGCTACTGACCAGCTTTGTTTTTCTCGAACCGGCCTGGCTGAGCGCGATGGTGCTCGCGTTCATGTCGTTCTGCCTGGCCGCCTCCGCGACCTACCTGGTCAACGACCTGTGGGATCTGGAGAGCGACCGCGCCCATCCGCGCAAGTGCAAGCGGCCGTTCGCCGCTGCCAGTATCGGCATCGCCCAGGGCCTGGGCCTGGCTGCGCTATTGCTGACGACCGCCTTCGTCATGGCGGCATTCGTCTCGCCCGGCTTTGCCGGGATGCTGGCGCTGTACCTGGTGCTGACCAGCGCCTACAGCTGGTCGCTCAAGCGCTATGTGCTGATCGACGTGATCATGCTGTCGATGCTGTACACGCTGCGCATCGTGGCCGGCGCGGTGGCGATCGATCGCCCGGTCAGCTCATGGCTGCTGGCATTCTCGGTATTCGTGTTCCTGGGCCTGGCCCTGGTCAAGCGCTGCTCGGAGCTGGTCTCGATGCGGCAACTGAAGCTGGAGGCGGCCCATGGACGCGATTACCGCACCGCCGACCTCGAGGTGCTGTGGCCGCTCGGATGCGCCACCTCGGTTGCGGCCGTGGTCGTGTTCGGGCTGTACATTTCGACGCCCGAAGCCACCGACCGCTACGGCTCGCCCGAACTGCTCTGGCTGTCCGGACTGGGGCTGGTGTACTGGCAGGCGCGCATGTGGATCAAGACCAGCCGCGGCGAGATGCATGACGACCCGCTGGTGTTTACGGTCCGCGACAATGGCAGCCGTATCACGGTGCTGCTCATCATGCTGACCGCGCTGCTGGCGCATTTCCTGCCCTGATACCGACAGGCGTGCTCACCGGCGTGGCCGGTGAGGTCGCTCAGAACAGGAAGTTGCGTTTCACGAAAGAGCAGGTATTCCGGTTCATTATCTTCGGCTGGATCGGCTGGCGCGCCGCTTCCTGCAGCTGCGCGCCGGCCTGTTCCAGGGCCGTGTGGTTGTGCAGCAGGTTTCCGGCCAGGAGACAGGCCAGGATCGGGAGCGCCAGCCGGTACTTGCTGATCCAGGCCGACTGCAGCCCCACGCCCAGCACCATGACCAGGAGCGGCAAGAAGCTGCCTGTGTACAAGAAGGTTTCCTTGCCATAGACCGAGTGCAGCGCCAGCAGGAAAGCGAGGCCTCCCAGCACCGGCACGGCCAGCAGCGCCGCAGGCTCGCGCGGCAATTCGCCGGTCGCGGAAAACAGCAGGCGCAGGGCGTCGCGAAGCCGGCGCGCCAGCAGATACAGTCCTGCCGCATACAGAATCGCCAACAACCCCAGGCCGACGATCGACAACGCGTCGAGCGGCATGGCTGCCGGCTGCACGGTCAGTGCGTACTCGCCATTGCTGAACACTTTCTGTACCTGCGGGAAGATGAAGCTGCCGGCAAGGACGATCGTCAGTACTTCACGCGCCCGCGCTGGCGTCAGTTCGCGCATGAAGGTCGTCTCGCCTTGCAGGACCGAAGGAAGGAAGAAGATGCCGGACGAAGGAAACAACAGGCGTTGGGCAACGGCCAGCACGGTGACCGCTAGCACCGCCAGGACAACCGCCAGCACGGCGCGCCGCAGCTTGAGCGCCTGGAATGCGGCCAGGGCCGCCAGCGCAATGTTCGACACCGTGACCGCGAATGCCAATCCAATGGCGCCGGCCCATCCGGCAGTGGACCACGGCCGCTGCACGTTGCGTACCAGCATGTACAGGGAGATGGTCAGGGCGGCGAAGGTATAAGGATAGCTCTCGGCAATCGTGAACCACGCCATGACCGAGGCGCTGGTGGCGCTGACGCCGACCAGGAGCAGCGCAACGGCGGTCTTCATTCCCAGTGCGCGCAGGGTCAGCTGCAGGAACAGCATGCCGGTGGCAGCGACGAGCGCAATCTGCAGGCGTAGCGCCACGATCAGATCGACGCCTGCCGCGTGCAGCGCATTGGGCAGCGGCCACACCAGCAGCGAGAACAAGGGGTGGACCTTGTTGCGCCAATGGTCATTGGCCAGTGCATCGACCGACTGGCATACATACCGCGGAACGTCCGCATCGAACCAGAAATTGTCCACACCAATGCCGAAATAGCCAGGAGAGACACTGTCCGAAAGATAGTAGATCCATGCGAACACCGCCCAGAACACGAACAGCGGCGCCAGGATAGCGCGGGTCCGGTTGCGGGTGGGTGGCGGGGATGAAGGTGCGCGCGGGACGGAATCGGCGTCCGGGCGCTGGTAGTTTGTCGTTGTAGTCATCGAAGACGCTCAGTGGGTAAAGATTGGACGCGCATCATCCGCCTGCAGGTGGTCTGCAGTTGCGCACTTGTTCAATCTGGAGCGTGCGTTCGGAACCTCCGACAAGGATGTCAGTCAATCAATTGATCATAAGCGATCGACAATGTTTGGGGAACGCCTGGACGCCCGATATTTACTGTCGCTGCGGCGCCGTTGTGCCTATCCAACTGGCGTCGCTTCCGCTCCCATGCCCATGGCCGCGCGCGCCATGCGAGGGGCCGGCAGCGAAGCGCGATTACGCCGTGATTTCAAACGCCGGGGCGGTGCTCCCGTCCTGACCGTAGGCCGCGCGCACTTCGGCGGTTTTCGCTTCAAGAGGATCGGTTGTCGACATTGCCGGTGAGTTGGCGCTTTCCTCGGCCTGCTGGCGCAGTTTGGCCTCATACACGGCGCGTTCCCCGTCGCTGACCGTCTTGTCCGAGTTGGTGTCGGCTTCGGCAATGTAGTCGCTGTCGGTCGTGCCGGAAGATGACGCGGCGCCCGCGCCGCCCGCCGGGGCCGCGCCACCGGCCGGGGGCTGGGCCGAGGTCGCTTCGGTCGCGCTGGATTGCGCCGTCTCTGCGCTCGATTCCGGCGCGACCGAAGATGCGTCCACGGCGCGCTGCACGCGTGCGGCGTCGGCCTGGGCGCTCAGCTGGTCGCCCAGGCGCGCGGCGGCTGCCGATTCGGCGCTCAGGGTGGCGACTTGCGCGCCGCTGTCGGCCACGTCCTGTGTGGCGGCGGTCGGGGTGTCTTCGGCGCTGGCCGCCGCCTGGGTGCTGGTGACGGCGCGGGTTGCGTACGCCGCCTGGGTGGCGCCGGCGCCGCCGATGCTGGTAACCATGTTGATGCCTTGTTGAGCTGTTCGTATCTGATTAACGGTCGCACAACACCCGGCAACAGGGCGGCAAATGTAAAGCCGGGTAAAGCCGGGTAGAGCCGATGCCCGGGATTTCCGGCAGTCATGAGTGTCCGGGCCTGACGCTGGGGCTGGCAGCATTGTCGTTCTTGCATTGAATTGCCGCATTGGTACCAGCTCATGATCAGGTTCCCCACACCATCCCTGCCGGCGCCGCGCTGGCTTGCCTGCTGCTTGCCGGCACCGTGCTGGCCGGCTGATGGCTGCATTCGCCGCGCCTGATCGGCGCCGTCACCGGCAGCCCGCAGATGTATCCGCTCACCGCCTGCGGCTTCGTGTGCGCGGCGGTGGCGATTTTGCTGCAGCTCGATGCGCGCCGCGCAGTGCCTGGCGCCGGCCGCGCGCTGGCGTTGGCGACCCTGGCGCTGGGCGCCGGTGGCGTAGTGATGCGGGCGGCCGACTGGGCCCCGGCGCCGCTCTCGCTCGGCATCGGCGCGGCGTCGAACGCCTGGAGCCTGCCGGCGCCGCTGACCGCCGGCCTGTTCACCGTCCTCGGCGCCAGCCTGGTCCTGATCGGCGCGCGCCGCACGGCCGGCGTGGCGCAGGCGCTGGCAGCCGGGGTGCTGCTGTTTTCGCTGCTCACGCTGGCCGGCTTCGCGGCCGAGGACACCGCGCTGTACCAGCTGCTGCCGGGCCGCGGCACCTCGCTGCGCACCGCGCTCGGCTTCATGCTGGCGTCCGGCGCGGTGCTGTGGCTGCGGCGCGACCAAGGCGTGATGGTGGCGCTGGCCAGTCCCACGCCCAGCAGCCGCACCCTGCGCCGCCTGCTTGGGCCATTGGTACTCACGCCGATCCTGCTCGGCATGGTCGCCACCTGGGCGGTGCGCACCGCCGGTCCGGGACTGGACCTGACCACCACCATCTGGCTGTTCGTATGGGGTTTGCTGGTGATCCTGATCGTGGTGGTGTGGCGCCTGGCCTGCCAGCTGTACCGCCAGGACCTGACGCGCGCGCTGGCCGAAGGCTACCGGGTGCATGTGGAACATGCGCCGGCGCCGGCACTGGCGCGGGTGCTGGCGCAGCCGCCCGGCGCCTGCATCCTCGACATCGGCCTGCCCGGCATGGACGGACGCGAACTGGCGCGCCGCATCCGCGCGCAACTGCAGGACGACACGCCGCTGCTGGTGGCCCTGACCGGCTATGGCAGCGAGACCGATCGCGCGCTGGCTTTGGCGTCCGGGTTCGACCACTACCTGGTCAAGCCGGCCGACCTGGGCCAGCTGGCGGCGCTACTGGGAGGCGCTCAGGCTTCGCCCGGATAGCGCAGCCCGATCTGGCGCCGGATGGTATCGAGCACGCCCATCAGGTCCAGGGTTTCGTCCAACGGCATGGCCGGATGCTCGAGCAGGCCTTCGGCCAGGCATTCGCCGGCGGCGATCGCCTCGTGGGTGTAGCCGTTGCCCAGCCATGGCGTGGCGACCGTGCGCGATCCGCCGTCGAGCAGGTCGACCGTGACGCGCTCGGCCATGTGGAACATGCGCTCCATGCGCACGCTGCCGCGCGTGCCCGACACCGTCAGTTCGCCCGGCGCCCGCGCACGCAGCGAGCAGCTGCAGATCGACAGCGTGCCGCCCGCGTGCTTCATGGTGAAGGCGGTGGTCAGATCGACCCCGGTTTCTCCCATGATGGCCTGGGCCTGCACCGATTCGACCTTGCCCAGCAGGGCGCAGGCGATCGACAGCGGATAGATGCCCAGGTCGAGCAGCGCGCCGCCGCCCAGCGCCAGGTTGTTGACGCGGTGTTCGGGATCAATGGTGGCGGCGAAGCCGAAGTCGGCGTGCACCTGGGTCACGCTGCCGATCTCGCCGCTGGCGATGATGCGCTTGACTTCGGCGATGGCCGGCATGAAGCGGGTCCACATCGCCTCCATCAGGAACAGGTTCCTGGCGCGCGCCAGCGCCACTACTTCGCCGGCCTCGCGCCGGTTGAGCGCGAACGGCTTCTCGCACAGCACCGCCTTGCCGCCGCGTAGCGCCAGGATCGCGTTCTCGGCGTGCATCGTGTGTGGCGTGGCGATGTAGATGATGTCGACATCGGGCGCCACTGCCAGCGCGGCGTAGGAGCCGTAGATGGCGGGCATGGTGTCGCCGCTGCCGAAGTCGGCGGCGAAGGCCTGCGCGCTGGCCTGGGTGCGCGAACCGACCGCCACCAGCAGCGCACCCGGCGTGTCGCGCAGGCCGACCGCGAAGTCGCGCGCGATGCGGCCGGTGCCGAGGATGCCCCAGCGGATGGTGCGGGCACTCATGGCCGCACTCCCAGGACATCCTTCACACCGGCAACTGCCAGCGCATGGTCGTCCGCCCCCGGCAGACCCGACACCGTGACCGTGCCGACCACGCCGGCGCCGCGTACCCGCACCGGGAATGCGCCGCCGTGGGCCGCGTAGTCGCGCATGTCCAGGCCGGGCAGGGCGTCGTGGTCACCGCCAGCGTGGCGCACTTCGTTGTGGGTATAGAACGAGCTGTGACCGGTGCGCGCCACCAGGTTGTTCTTGCGGCGGATCCAGTCGAGGTGCTCAGGCGGGGCGCCCGCCGTTGCCTGTTCGAACAGCACCGCGTCGCCTTGCTTGACCTGCACCGTCACCGTCTGCTTGCGCGAACGTGCGCGTTCCACGATCTTGTTGCCGATGGCGGTGGCGATGCTTCCGTCGAAGCGGTCGAATTGCAGCTGCTGCTCTTCGCGGGCCAGCTGGTCCAGCGCAACCAGGTCTTTGTCCATGGGGCGGGGTGTGAGAGTGGACAGCGCCGCCGTGACGTACACCAGCGGCGCGTTCCAGTTGATGGCGACCTCGTTGGCGGCGTAGCTGCAGTCGTGGTCGATGTAGGAGAGGGCCGGGCGCGCACTCGGATACGGCAGCGGGCAATCCTTCTTGTCCTGCTGGCCCGGATTCGGTCCGCCCGACAGCCAGCCCGGCACCGGCGCCGTGACGCCGTCGGCCATCGATGGCCGGTGATGCGGGTGCATGTAGGGACGCGCGCCGATGCCGGTCACGAACGAGTAGCCGGTGGGGTTGCGGCCCAATACGTAATCGAGGCTCGATTGCGCCGCCGCCAGGTAGTCCGGCTTGCGATTGATCCGATAAGCCTGCAGCAGCATCATGGCCTGGTTCAGGATCACGGCGTTGCTGCCCCAGACGAAGTCCTTGCCGGCCATCGGCACGCGGTAGCCGGCGTTGCGCGAGGCGTCCAGCAGCTGCGCGGCCAGGCCGTCCAGGCGCGCTTCGATCTGGGCGCGGTCGAACGACGGCGCCAGCCGCTCGCGCGCCTGCGCCAGCGAGATCCAGCCCAGCGCGCGCACATTGCCCCAGGATGGCGTCGACAATGGCGCATCATGCTTGCGCAACGCCTGCGCGTACGCGTCCTTGCCGGTGGCGATGAACAATTCGGCCGCGGCCCAGAAGAATTCGTCGTCCAGCTTGTCGTCGCCATATTCTCCGGTCTTGACGTCGCCTGGATTCTTGAACACCACCTTCGGATTGGCCTCGGCCCAGCGCCATGCGCTTTCGGCTGCCGCCTGCATGCGCGCCGCCATGCCGGGCCACTGTTTCTCGTACGGCGCCAGCACGCGGCCGGCGGCGGCCATGGTGGCGGCGAAGTCGAGCGCCGCCGCCGTGCTCTTGGCCACCACGTAGCGCGGCGTGCGGTTGGCGTCGTGCGGCATCACGATGCCGTCGAAGCGCAGGTTGGTCAGCTTGTGGTACACGCCGCCGTCAAGCGGATCCTGCATCGTCAGCATCCACTCGAGGTTCCACAGCACCTCGTCGAGGATGTCGGGCACGCCGTTGCCGGATTCGGGGATGCCGACGTCGTGCTTGAAGGCGCCCGGATAGTGCTCGAACGCTGCCAGCAGGGTATAGGTCGAGATGCCGGAATTGACCACGTACTTGTTGTAGTCGCCGGCGTCGTACCAGCCTTTGGGACTGGAGAGGACCGTGTCCTGCGGCCGCGCCTTTGAGGCGGCGGAAGCGTGCACCAGCACCTTGTCGTCCGGGTGGCCGGCCGCGCGCGCCCAGGCGCCGCCATGTTTGGCGTCGATCTCGATGCCGCTACGGTTGAAGTAATACGCCTTGAGCGCGGCGTCGCCCAGCGCGCGGTAGGCATCCGGCTTGATCGCGAACGGATCGGACAGCGGCAGGCCGGCGACTTTCACACGGTAGGTGCCCGGCTGCGCCAGCGCGCTGAAGTCGGCCACGCGCACGGTCTCGCCGGACGGCTCCCAGCGGCCAGGGGCTCCAAGCGCGCCTTCGAGCACGGTCTTGCCGTCGGCGCCGACCACCTCGAAGCGGGTGCCCGTGGCGCCCTGCGGCACCACGGCCAGCTTGTGCGCCTGCGGCAGGAAGCCGACCTGATTGAGCTTGATGGAAGCGCTTTGCGCAGCGGCCGTACCGGCGGCGAGGAACAATAATGAAATCGACAGGCGCTTCATGCAGGCACCGCCTTGCCGTCCGCATCCTTGCCGGCATCCTGGCCTTGCGGTGCGCTGCCGTCGTCATGGTAGAACGGCGCGAACCAGGTCGCCAGGAACGATGGAATGGTCGCGACCATCACCAGCACGAAGTAGCCGACGTAGCCCATCATCTCCTGCAGGTGGCCGCTGACCACGCCGGTGACCATCCCGCACAGGCCCATCAAACCGGTGCCGAAGGCGTAGTGGGTGGTGGTGTACTTGCCGGGCGCGAGCTGCTGCATCAGGTAGATCATGAACCCGACCGCGCCGAAGCCGAAGAAGAATTTTTCGACCGCGACGCCGAGCGTGATCAGCACCAGGCTCGATGGCATGGTGATGCTCATGATCAGGAAGGTCGCGTTCGGGATGTTGATCGCGCAGCACAGCACCAGCAAGGTCGACTTCAGCCCGCGTTTGGCCACGTACAGCCCGCCCAGCAGGGAGCCGAGCAGCACCGCCGCCAGCCCATAGGTGCCGTAGATCAGGCCCAGCATCTCGTTCGACAGACCGAGTCCGCCCTTCGAGGCCGGATCGACCATGAAGAACGGCCCGATTTTTTCCAGCAGCCCGACGCTGAAGCGGAACAGGAAGGCGAATGCGATCATGCGCCACACGCCGCGCTTCTGGAACAGGGTGACGAAGGCGTCGACCAGGATGCGGCCGGCGTCTTTCACGTTCGACGGCGTATCGGCGGCGCGCGCGCCTTCCGGCATGAAGCGCCAGTGCCACAGCGCCATCAAGAGCGTCAAGCCGCCGACCAGCAGGAAGATGATGCGCCAGGCGTCGATCCAGTCCGGCCCGAACACGGCCGGGTCGTGGCCGAACACGCTCGCGTGCAGGTAGCCGCTCAGGTACACCATGCCGCCGGCGGCGACGATCGGGCCGATGTTCCACGACAGGCTCTGGATGCCGCAGTACAGCGACTGCGCGCGCGCATCGAGCGAGGTGACGTAGACGCCGTCGCTGGCGATGTCCTGCGTGGCGCCGATGAAGGAGAGGGCGAAGAAGATCGCCATCAGGAAGGTCATGTAGCCGGGCAGCTCCATCAAGAGCGCCACGCCGGCGAAACCGGCCCCGATCAGGATCTGCGCCCACAGCACGAAGAACTTCTTGGTGCGGTACATCTCGACGAACGGCGCGAACAGCGGCTTGACCGTGTAGGCCAGGATCAGGAGGCTCGAATACTGGGCCGCGCGGCCGTTGTCCATGCCAAGGTTCTTGAACATGATGGCGGTGACGCTGGTGAGCATCACGTAGCCGAGCGCCATGGTGAAGTAGCCGGTCGGTACCCAAAGGAGGGGCGAGGACATCTTAGTTCGCATGCGCGGCCTCCTCTGGTAGCTCGGCAGCACGCGCAGGATGGTCGGCCAGATGATCGCTCAGCAAGGCCGACGCGCCCTGCAGCGCCGGGTAGGGCGCCGTGATCAGGAAGGTCGGGATGCGCGCATTGAAGCCGCTCAGGCGGCCCTTGCGCTCGAAGCGCTCGCGAAACGAGGACGATGCGAAGTAGTCGCCCAGGCGCGGCACCACGCCGCCGCCGATATAGATGCCGCCCTGCGCGCCGAGGGTGACGGCGAGGTTGGCGGCGACGGTGCCGAGCATGCCGCAGAAGACGTCGATCGCCTCCTTGCACAGGGCGTCGCCGCCATCCAGGCCGCGCGCCACCACCTCGGACGGCGCCAGCGCACTTGCGAGGGCAATGCCGGCGCGCTCGGCCAGCGCTTCGTGGATCAGCGTCAGGCCGGGGCCGGAGACGAAGCGTTCGGCCGAGACGTGGTCGAAGCGCTGCCAGGCGAAGCGCAGCACGTCGGCTTCGCGTTCGTCGAGCGGCGAGAAGGCGACGTGGCCGCCTTCGCTGTGCAGCGGAACCCAGCGCCCGTTGCTGGACACCAGGCCCGAGACGCCAAGGCCGGTGCCGGCGCCGACCAGGCCGATCGCGCAGCCGGCTTTGGCGGCGCCGCCGCCGATGCGCGTCAGGTCGCTCTCCCCCAGAGAAGGCAGCGACATCGCCAGCGCGGTGAAGTCGTTCACCACCAGCAGCGTGTCCAGCCCCAGCGCGTGGCGCGCGGCGTCGATCGAGAATGCCCAGTGGTGGTTGGTCATGCGGATGGCGTCGCCATCGACCGGGTTGGCGATCGCGATCGCCGCGTGCCGCACCCGCCCGCCGGCGCCGGTCACGCTGGCGCTCAGGTAGGCGCGCACCGCATCCTCGAAGCGTGGATGGTCGGCGCAGGCCAGGGTCTGCACCGCCTCGATGCGCCCGGGTGCGGTCTCCAGCGCGAAGCGGGCATTGGTGCCGCCGATGTCGGCCAGCAGGCGCGGGCCGCCGGGGTAACTGTTCGCTTGCATTGTCTCTTCCTTCTCGCTTTTATTCTGATGCGCGACTCAGGCCGGCGCGCGCGCCGCGATGAATTCGCGGTACCACAGGGCGCTGTCCTTCATGGTGCGCTTCTGGGTCGCATAGTCCACGTGCACGATGCCGAAGCGCTTGGCGTAGCCCGAGTTCCATTCGAAGTTGTCCAGCAAACTCCAGAGGAAGTAACCCTGCACGTTGACGCCCGCATCCATCGCTTCCTTCAATGCCGCCAGGTGGCTGCGCACGTAGGCGATGCGTTCCGGGTCGTGCACCTGGCCGCCTTCGATGGTGTCGGCATTGGCCATGCCGTTCTCGGTAATGTACACCGGCGGCAGGTCGGGATATTCGGCCTTGAGTTTCAGGAGCAGTTCGGGCAGGCCTTCCGGGAAGATCTCCCAACCCATGTCGGTGACGCCGTGGCGCGCCGGCGCCGGCACCGGTGGATTGGCGCTGCTGCACCAGGAACGGAAGTAGTAGTTACAGCCGAGGAAGTCGATCTTTTGCTGGATGACGGCGAAGTCGCCTTCTTCCACGACCGGCGCATTGTCGCCGTGGCCGCGCAGGGCGAGTTCAGGGTAGCGGCCCTTGAAGATCGGATCCATGAACCACTGCACCGAGCGCGCGTATTCGAATTCGGCCATGTCGCGGTCGGCCTGCGAATCGGTGGCGGCGTCCGCCGTCCACTGGTTCAGGACGATGCCGAGCATGGCGCTGCTGCCCACTTCGCGCATGGCGCTCATGGCCAGGCCATGCGACAGCAGCAGGTGGTGCGAGACCTGGATCGACTGTTTCAGATCGCGCACGCCCGGCGCGAACTGGGCGTTGCCGTAACCGAGGTTGGCGGTGCACCACGGCTCGTTGTGGGTGGCGATCGCTTCCACGCGATTGCCGAAGCGGCGCGCCACTTCGCGCGCGTAGTCGGCGAAGCGGTAGGCGGTGTCGCGATTGAGCCAGCCGCCATCGTTCTGCAGGCCTTGCGGCAAGTCCCAGTGGTACAGCGTCACGTGGGCGCGGATATTGTGTTCGGCCAGCGCGTCGAGCAGACGGCTATAGAAGTCGAAGCCGGCTTCGTTCCAGGCGCCCTTGCCGTCCGGTTGCACGCGCGCCCAGGCGATCGAGAAGCGGTAGGCGTCGACGCCCATCGACGCCATCAGGGCCACGTCTTCGCGGTAGCGGTTGTAATGGTCGCAGGCCACCAGGCCGTCGCTGCCATCCTTGATGTTGGCCTTGTTTTCGCAGAAGGTGTCCCAGATCGACGGGCCCTTGCCGTCAGCGGTGGCGGCGCCTTCGATCTGGAACGAGCTGGTGGCCACGCCCCAGAGAAAATCGGACGGGAAGTCATTGTGGAAGTCGAAGTTGGCGCTCTTGGTCATAATCTCTTCATGCGTAAAGGGTGGGGCGATTGCAAAAAACGGCAGGGCCGCTTGCGCGGACCTGCCGTGGTTCCGGTCGATCAGAAATCGAAGCCGGTGTTGATGCCGACGGTGCGCGGCGGCTTGTACTGCGCCAGCCACGGACCGAAGCCGTTGAAGGCGCTGGTCTTGATCTTCTTGTCGCCCACGTTGCGGACGAACGCGTCGACCCACCATTTGTCCTTCGCATAGCGCAGGCCGATGTCGGCGCTGGCGTAGGCTTTCTGGCGGTCTTCCGGACCCAGGTCGAACACGCTCAGGTTGACGTCATCTTCGTAACGCGCGGTGATGCGTGGCACGATGGTGGAGCCGTCGCCGAGGCGGAAGGTGTGCTGGTACTGCACCGTGGTCGAGAACTTCGGCGCGTGCGGCAGCTTGTGGCCGGTCACGTCGAGGCAGGTCTCGATGCGGGTGTCGACCGTGCATGGCGGCAGCGCGTAGTCGTTGGAGCCGGCGATCAGGCGACCGAGCTTGGTGTCCAGCACGGCCAGCGCGATCGACAGGCGGCCGTCGCCGATGCGCGCCGCGATCTCGGTTTCCAGGCCATAGACTTCGGCGCCGTCCGCGTTCTCGATGGCCAGGCCGCGGCTGCCGTCCGGGAAGCTGACCGGCGAATTGAACTGGAAGTCCTTGAAGTCCATGTAGAACAGCGCGTTGTTGATGCGCAGGGCGCCGTTCAGGAAGGTGCTCTTGGAACCGATCTCGTAGTTGGTGAGCGTCTCTGGCTTGTACGGCAGGCCGCGGTCCTGCACGCCGCCCGACTTGTAGCCGGTCGAGACGCTGGCGTAGACCATGTTGTTGCGGTCGATGTCGTAGTTCAGGCGCACCAGGCCGGTGGCCTTGTTGTCGCTGTAGCGGCCATCGTTGGGCACGCCCTCGACATAGCCGTTGGCCGGGTCGCGCGGGTCGATCTGCGGATTCAGTGGCAGTTGCGGCGCGCTCGCGAAATAGCCCCAGGTGTAGCCGCGGCCACCGATGTGCACGCGCTTGTCGTGGGTGTAGCGCACGCCGCCGGTCAGGTGCCAGGCGTCGGTGATGTTCCAGGTGGCCTGGCCGAACACCGCGCTGGTGTCGACGGTCTGCTTCGGCTGGATGAAGGAACCTTGCCAGTTGACCGCGCCGTCTTCGGTGCCTTTCATGCCGGCGATGTCGAAGCGGATGTCGTTCTTCTCGTTGCCGTAGTAGGCGCCGACCTGCCAGTCAATCGTACGCGTACCGACCGACTGCAGCAGCAGTTCGTGGCTGTGGCTCTTGTAGTTGGAGTCGACCGTGGTGTGTTCCTGGAAGATGCCGGGCGAGGTGATCGAGGTAGGGACGCGCGTGCCGCCATCCTGGTCGAAGCGCATGTCGCCGCTGAACTTGGACCAGCCGGCCACGTACTGCAGCGCCAGGTCGGGGCTGATGTCCCAGCTCAGGCGGCTGCGCACGTTGTGGCTGTCGCGGTTGATCCAGGGCGCGCTGTCGGACAGGGTCGACCAGTGCTTCTCGCCCGCGCGCGGGGTTTGCATCAGGTTGGCGGTCGGGGTACCGCGGTCGATGAATTTTTCGTAGGCGATGTTCCAGCGCAGGTTGGGCGCCAACTGCCACAGCAGCGACAGGCGCGCCGCGCTCTGGTCCTGGGCGCTGTACTTGTCGCCGCTCGAGACGAAGTTGTTCGGGTTGATCAGGCGGAACTGGGCCGGGTCGCCGCCGGCCGCCAGGTAGGCCGCGCGCTGCGAATCGGGCGACGGGGCGTTGAATTTCTGGTAGTCGACGTAGCCGTCATGGCGCTCGTGCACCACGGCGAAACGCAGCGCCGCGTTGTCGGACAGCGGCACGTTGACCGCGCCGCGCGCGCCCAGGCGGTTGTAGTCGCCGATGCCGCCTTCGATGTAGCCCGAGCGGCTGCCCAGTTCCGGTTTGACGGTCTGGATGTTGACCGCGCCGACGGTGGAGTTGCGGCCCCACAGCGTGCCTTGCGGACCGCGCAGCACCTCGATGCCCTCGACGTCGAACAGCAGGGCGGTGGCGCCTTCGGCGCGCGGCGAATAGACGTTGTCGACGAACGAGGCGACTTCGGGGTCGGCGTATTCGGTCTTGGCGCTGTCGTTGCCGATGCCGCGCAGGGTCATGGTGGTGACGCCGTGGTCGCCCTGGGCGGTGGCCTGGAAGCCCGGCACCAGCGCCACCACGTCGAGCATGGTCTGGACGTGGTTGTCGGCCAGGGTCGCGGCGTTGAGGGCGGTGACCGCGATCGGGGTCTTTTGCAGCGAGGTCGAACGCTTGGTGGCGGTGACCACCACTTCGGCGATGTTGGCGTTGGCGTTCGCGTTCGCGGCCGGGTTGACCACGGTGGTGGGGGCGTTGACGGCAGCGGCGGGCGAGGCCGGGTCGGATGCCGACTGGGCCTGCGCGCCGGCGGCGATGCCGGCCAGCAGGGTCAGGACGGCGAGGTGGATGGGCGCGTGGCGGCGAGCGCCGATTGGTGCAGCGATTGTCATGCTTGTCTCCGATATTGTTGATTTATTTGATACTGCGAGCGCTAACAACTAATCCAGCAAGAAATCGTTTTCAGAATTCTTGAAAACGGTTTCATAGTAAAATCACCACCAAAAAAATGTCAAACAGAATCGTTTAAAACTAAAAAATAGTTTGTTGCAGATCAACGACGCGGTTGTTATGAAACGCTTTCATGAACTTACCCGGAGTGGGTTGAAGACATAAACGCGCGTGATATACTTCAAGCAACAACTGCCTTGAACCTGTCCAGGACGTTTGCCGGATCCATGAAAAACGAGAGCAGTACCACCACCCTGTACCAGGTCGCCAGCGCGGCCGGGGTATCGCCGGCCACGGTGTCGCGCTTCCTGAACGGCACCGCCAAAGTGTCCGACGACAAGCGCCGCGCCATCGAGCGCGTCATCGAAGAACTCAACTACAAGCCGAACCTGCTGGCGCAAAGCCTCAAGATGGGCAGCACGCGCACCATCGGCGTACTGACCCAGTCGCTCGAGAGTGGCTACTTCAATCGCGCCATGGTCGGCATCGAGGATGCGGTCAAGGCGGCCGGGTATGCACTCCTGATCATGAGCGGGCACTGGCATGCGGACGAAGAGGCGGAGCGGGTCGAACTCTTGATCGGACGCCGCGTCGACGGCGTCGCCATCCTCACCGGCAACATGAGCGACCAGCAGATCCTGGACTTCTCGCGCCGGGTGCCGATCGTCGCTTTCGGGCGCGAAGTGCAGGGGGAGCGCACCCAGGGCTTTTGCCTGGACAATTACCATGGCGCCTGCGAAGCGATGGAATACCTGATCGCCCAGGGCCACCGCCGCATCGCCCACATCAGCGGTCCGGTCGACCATCGCGACGCCCGGGCACGCCTGGCCGGCTACCACGACACCCTGGCCAAACACGGCATCGCGCCCGAAGAGCGGCTGGTGGTGGCGGGCGAGTTCGACGAGTCCAGCGGGCTGCTGGCGGTGAATGCGCTGCTGCAGGCCAACCAGCGGTTTACCGCCATCTTCGCGGCCAACGACCTGAGTGCCTACGGCGCGCGCCTGGCCCTGTACCGGCGCAATATCCGGGTGCCGGAAGACGTCTCGCTGGTCGGCTTCGACGATCTGCACAGCTCGATGTACACGACGCCGCCGTTGACCACGGTGCGCCAGCCGCTGTACGAGGTCGGGATAGGCGTGGGGCGCAGAATGCTGGCGATGCTGGGCCATGAACAGCCGTCGGAAGAAGTGCCGGGCCTGAGCCTGGTGGTGCGCGAGTCGGTGCGGCTAGTCTGACAAGGCCGTGCCGGCGTCGGGCGACAAGGTTGCGCACTTACATTCCGTCACAAAAATCGCTTGCTATTAAATCGCACGTTAGTTAATATCCTTTGCATGGCAGCGCCGAACGACGAGTAAAGGGTCGGCGGGCCAAGGCAAGATGATTAAATAAATAGCGCGCTACTTAATAGCGTTTTAAATACCACTTCAGCATCACACACAACAAGGAGTCTCATCATGGCAATCGAACAAGTCCTCTACCGCGCCAACGCCAAAGCCACCGGTGGCCGTGAAGGCCGCGCCGTCTCGTCGGATGGCGCGCTGGACGTCAAGCTGACCACCCCGAAAGAACTCGGCGGCGCTGGCCAGGCCGGCACCAATCCTGAACAACTGTTCGCAGCCGGCTACTCGGCCTGCTTCCTGGGCGCCATGAAATTCGTCGCGGCACGCGACAAGCTGAAAATCTCGCCGGACGTGTCGGTTGAAGGCTCGGTGGGCATCGGCCCGATCCCGACCGGTTTCGGCATTGAAGTCGAACTCAAGATCAGCCTGCCGGGCGTACCGGCGGACGAAGCGCAGACCCTGATCGACCGCGCCCATATCGTGTGCCCATACTCGAACGCCACCCGCGGCAACATCGACGTCACGTTGCAACTGGTATAAGGAAAGGCCTCTGGAGAACCGGAGGTCACGCGAGGGCCCGCTCACGCGGGCTGAAAACCACGCAATAAGTAGTGTGCGATTTAATCGCGCAACGTGTTTGATAAAGAATGATCCGTTTATGCAATGCCAGTACAGATGGCACTTGCTACCGTACTGACGGCCCCATGCCGCTGATCCAATTCCACACATAAGAAAGGAAGTCCACCATGAACACCTTAAGCAAAGCCCTCCTCGCCACGACTCTTGCCGTCAGCACCGGCGCCGCCTTCGCCGCCGGCACGCCAGGCGTCGAAAGCCATACCCAGGCATTCCTCGACGCCCTCAACGGCAGCGGCGGCAAGCCGCTGGAGCAATTGTCGCCGGCTGATGCCCGCGCCGTGCTGGAAGGCGCCCAGAAGAGCGTGCAGGTCAACCTGCCGGCGGCGGAGGTGTCGGACAAGGTGATCACGGTGGACGGCAAGCAGATCAAACTGAAGATCGTGCGCCCGGCCGGCGTCAAGGGCGAGCTGCCGGCCTTCATGTTCATTCACGGCGGCGGCTGGGTGCTGGGCGACTATCCAACCCACGAACGCCTGGTGCGCGACCTGGTCGCCAGCTCGGGCGCGGTGGCGGTGTTCGTCGACTATACCCGTTCGCCGGAAGCGGGCTATGGCGTGGCGATCAACGAGATCTACGCCGCCACCAAATGGATTGCGCAGAACGGCAAACAGTTACAGATCGACGGCAGCCGCCTGGCGGTGGCCGGCAACAGCGTGGGCGGCAATATGTCGACGGTACTGGCTCTGATGGCCAAGGACAAGGGCGGCCCGAAGCTGCGCTACCAAGTCCTGATGTGGCCGGTGACCGACGCCAACTTCGAGACCGCATCCTATAAACAGTATGCGCAAGGCCACTTCCTGACCACCAACATGATGAAATGGTTCTGGGACAGCTACACCACCGATGCCGCCAAGCGCAAGGAAATCTACGCCGCGCCGCTGCAGGCCAGCCTGACCCAGCTGAAAGGTCTGCCGCCGGCGCTGATCCAGACCGCCGAGTTCGACGTGTTGCGCGACGAAGGCGAAGCCTATGGCCGCAAGCTCGACCAGGCCGGCGTCGACGTGACCGTGACGCGCTACAACGGCATGATCCACGACTTCGGCTTGCTCAACCCGCTCGCCAAGGTGCCGGCCGTGCGTTCGCAGGTGCTGCAGGCGGGGGCCGAGCTGAAGAAACATCTGGCCAAATAAAGTTGAAGTTGAATGGCATTGAAAACCGCCTGCGGGCGGTTTTTTTTCGCTCATCCATTTGGATCGGTGCGATCTGAAATATCTACTGTCGTAACAAAATTTAACAAATTGAACTGCTGAGGTTATTCAATTGAATGGCGTCATCTAATGATGAAAAAGGATGCCCAGGAATAGATGAGCAAATGGTTTTCTCTGGCTTATTTGAAAATATTTTCTAACATCTTTTGTCGGTTTACGAACGAAATTTGATGCATCGCAACAACTTTTGATACCGCTGCAGACGCTGGTAACTCAGCAGTAAATCGCCGCATCTAGCATCAATTCCAGCCTTCTCCACCTCGCTAAACTACATTTTCGCCAAATACAGATGCATGTGCGGAAATGAAGTTGTAATCCTTGCGTCAGCGCAATACAACAATCCGAAATATTTTTCCGCGTGGAAAACTCAAAGCGCCATCAGGTGTTTAGAATTGCCTCCCATCAGCTTCCTGACGTCAATTTTTTAAACCGTCCGGTCTGTCGAAGCATCTGGCAACTCCTTCATATCTCAACAAATATTTAACAATTCGGCGCTTTAATGCAAACCACCGTTTCCGTTCCAAATACCGTTTCCGCACCACGTGGCCTGTCCGCTGTCCGCGTCCAGGCGCAGCAGTTCTCGCTGCCGGTCCTGTTTGCCCTGTTCGGCCTGGTCATGGGCTCGTGGGCCGGCCGTATCCCGGCCCTGGCCGCCGGCGTCAACGTGTCGCACGCTGCCCTGTCGATGGTCCTGCTGTGCGGCGGCCTGGGCGCCGTCGTGTCGTACCCGATTTCGTCGTTCCTGATGTCGCGCGTCGGCGCCCGCAAGACCATCCTGATCTCGGGTCTGGCGCTGCTGGCCGTGCTGGTCTCGATCGGCATGGCGCCAGACGTGTCGCGCCTGATGATGGCCGTGCTGATGCTGGGCATCACCGCCAGCACCTTCGACGTCGCCATGAACTCGGCCGCCGCCAAGCGTGAAAAAGAAAGCGGCAAGTCGGAAATGTCGCGTCTGCACGGCCTAGCCTGCGCCGGCGGCCTGATCGGCGCCACCCTGGGCAGCTTCATGGCCAGCAACAAGATCGCTCCGGCACAGCACTTCCTGATGCTGGTCGGTCCGCTGGCCGCTATCCTGTGGATGGGCGTTACCATGCTCGAAGCCGATGGCGGCGGCGAGAAGGTGGCGAAGAAGGCGTTCGTGCTGCCGCGCGGTCCGCTGGTTCTGCTGGGTCTGCTGGGCTTCCTGGGTTCGATGGCCGAAGGCAGCATCGCCGACTGGAGCGGCCTGTTCCTGAAAGAACACTTCGGCGCATCGGACGGCCTGGCGCCGCTGGCACTGTCGTCGTTCTCGATCATGATGCTGATGTCGCGCATGGTCGGCGACAAGCTCAAGGAGCGCTTCGGCGCCCAGCGCCTGGTGACCCTGGGCTCGCTGGTTGCGGCTTGCGGTCTGATGTTTGCCGTGCTGTCGCCGAACGCCTGGTTCGCCCTCGGCGGTTTCGCGATCGCCGGCGTCGGCCTGGCCCTGCTGTTCCCGTTCGTGTTCAGCGCCGCCGGCGCCCAGGGCCCGACCGCCCTGGCAGCCGTGGCCAGCATGGCCTACAGCGGCAGCCTGATGGGCCCGCCGGCAATCGGCGCCGTCGCCCACTTCGTCGGCATGCAGGCAGCTATCGCCTACGTCGGTGGCCTGTCGCTGGTGATCGCCATGGTTGCCTGCCGCACCCGCCTGCTCAAGTAACTACCGGCGGCCCACACGGGCCGCGACTGAAGTCCAGACGCAGACGCTTCCGCAAGGAGCGTCTGCGTTGTCGTTTACGGGCCAAAATCGGCGCGGCGATCGACAAAAAAAATGCCGGGACGGCGCCCGGCACAGCGTTGATACGGCCGTCTATTGTCAGGCCGAACCCTGCTTCAACCACTCGCGCGGCGATGCGCCCATCAGCGCCGTAAACGCGCGTGTGAATGTTGACGGACTGGTATAACCTGCACGGCTGCTCACTTGCTTGACTGACATGCCTTCGCGCAGCAGGCGGGTGCTGATGCCGATGCGCCAGCGCGTCAGGTATTCGCCTGGCGGCACGCCCATCACTTCACGGAAACGCTCGGTAAAGGCGGCGCGCGACATGCACGCAACCTGGGCCAGCGATTGCAGGCTCCACGGCTCTTGCGGGCGTTCGTGGATCGCCGCCAGGGCCAGCGACAGCTGGCGGTCCGATAGCCCTGCCAGCAAGCCCAGCGACAGCCGGTTGCTCTCGAATTCGCGCCGGATCACCTTGATCAGCAGCACGTCGCACAGCCGGTCGAGGATCACTTCGCGACCGGGTTCAGTACTGCCGGCTTCGCTGAACAGCAGGTCCAGCGTACCGCGCAGTCCGCCGATCTCGGAGAAAGGCAGCACCAGGCATTGCGGCAGCACGCGCGCCAGCGGATTGGCGACGCCGTCCTGGAACACGATATGGGCGCACAGCAGGTCGGCGCTGTGGCCGGCCTGCACCTGCAGCCGGTGGCTGTCACCGCGCGGGTAGAACACCAGGCTCGGTTCGGTGACCGAAATCACCGATCCGTCGTTATGGACAAAGTCGACCGGGCCATTGCGCACCAGGTGCAGCTGGCCCGAGACGCCGTTCTCGATGAACTGGTTGGCGTTGCAGAACGTGCCGTTATAAAAGATGCGAGCATTGAAAGAGTAGCGCCCAACAAGGGTTGACAGCTTGTCCATAAGAAATTAATTCCGACTGTTAGCCAACTATTCTGGACGATAAGTGTATTTGCTGGGTGGAAATTAGTGAGAATTAAGACGAGAATACAACGTTCGGCATCTCCCGCCGTCTTCTTCCGCTATCTCCCTGTCAAAAACATGAAAAATCTCAGCATCAAGCATGTGATCGCGTGCGTGGTCGGCACCCTCATCGTGCTCACCGTGGCAGTTGGCGTCCTCGGTTATCACAGCACTCAGCGTTCGGTCGAACTCCTCGAAAACCTGGGCCTGCGCTCTGCCAGTCAGCAGACCGCCCTGGCCAACCTGGAGTTGCGGCTTGAAATGAACCGCAGTCATATTTTGCAAGCCTTGCAACATAACCCGGAAAACAAATATTCGGCCCTGCACGCTCATCCATTGTCGGTTCATACTCAGTTCATCGCCACCAACAGCGCCGAGATGCGCAAGGATCTGGAAAGCCTGCGCGCCACCATCCTGCGTCCGGCCACGCGCGATGTGATCGGCCGCTGGATCGACGCCAGCGACAACATGGCGCTGGGCATGATCGAGGAAGCGAGCCGTGCGCTTGAGGCAGGTAACTGGGACCAGGCCAACGAGCTGCTGGGCAAGAAGATCAACCCGACCTATGCCAAGGCGACCGAGGCCTACAAGGAGCTGCAGGCGTTCATGAGCGATCGCGCCAGGAACGAAGGCATCGAATTGCACGACGAGCTGCAAACCCTGAATGCGTTGATGATCGGCGCCATCATCGCCGCCGTGCTGCTGGCCGGCGCCGGCGCCGCCTACCTGGTACGCGCCATCGGCCGTCCGCTGGCACTGGCCGTGGGCGTGGCGCGCCGCGTTGCCGACGGCGACCTGACCGCGCGCATCGAGGTCGATTCGCGCAACGAGTTCGGCCAGCTGCTGGGCGCCTTGCGCGACATGAACGCCAGCCTGGCCAGCATCGTCGGCGACGTGCGTTCCGGCAGCGACACCATCGCCACCGCCTCGACCCAGATCGCGGCCGGCAATATGGATCTGTCCGGCCGCACCGAGCAGCAGGCCAGCTCGATCGAGGAAACCGCGGCCTCGGTCGAGGAACTGACCAGCACCGTGCGCCAGAACGCCGAGAACGCACGCCAGGCCAATGGTCTGGCGGCATCGGCGTCCGATGTCGCCACCCGCGGCGGCGCGGTGGTGGCCGAAGTGGTGGGCACCATGAGCGAGATTAACGAATCGTCGCGCAAGATCGTCGACATCATTGCCGTCATCGACGGCATCGCCTTCCAGACCAATATCCTGGCGCTGAACGCGGCAGTCGAAGCGGCCCGCGCCGGCGAACAGGGCCGTGGTTTCGCGGTGGTGGCGAGCGAGGTGCGCAACCTGGCCCAGCGTTCGGCCAGCGCCGCCAAGGAAATCAAGGAACTGATCACCGACTCGGTCGGCAAGGTCGAGAGCGGCAGCCGCCTGGTGGACCAGGCCGGCGTTACCATGGACGAGATCGTCCAGAGCGTGCGCCGCGTGGCCGACATCATGGGCGAGATCACCGCTGCCAGCGCCGAGCAGAGCGCGGGCATCGAGCAGATCCACCTGGCGATCAGCCAGATGGACCAGACCACCCAGCAGAACGCGGCCCTGGTCGAAGAAGCAGCCGGCGCTGCGCAATCGCTGCAGGACAGCGCCGCCGGCCTGGCCGAGCGCGTCAGCGTGTTCAAGGTGGCGGCGCAAGCCTCGCCGCCCATGCAGTCGCAACTGCAGTCGCCGCTGAAACGTCCGGCCTTGCGCGCCCCGGCGCCGCTTGCCGTGACGCCGGCAGCCCAAACCAAGCCGACGCGCGCCGCGCTCGCTTCCGCACCGGTGCGCGAGACCGAGTGGGAAACCTTCTGACCGGTCGCGTAAGCGGCGGGTGAGGGCGTTGACATTGCAGCTTGCGCCACATCCGCACCATCGCACCAACGCGACCCATTACCAATAGGGCCACATCCCCGCCGCGCGCTGTCCGCTGGGCGCGGTGCCGGACAGCAGCGTGCGCGCGTGCTGCAGCACCACCGCGGTCCGTTCCGCGCCCGGATCCCAGATGCAGCGGTGGCGCAGGCGGTCGAGCGGGGCCCAGCGCGCGATGTCGGCCTTGCTGAACACCACCACGCTATCCAGGCCGAGGCCGGCCGCGATGTGCGACACGCCGGTGTCGTTGCAGATCAGCAGGCGCGAGCGGCTCATCAGCGCGGCCATGGCGCCGATCGAGATCGGTGCGGCGGCGATCACGGCCGGTGAGCGCATGTGATCGGCAACGGACCGGGCCAGCACGGTTTCGCCCGCCGAGCCGGTCAGGACGATGCGCACCCCGAACTCGTCGGCCAGGCGGTCGGCCACGCCGGCGAAGCATTCCGGCGGCCAGCACTTGTCGCGCTGGCGCGCACCCGGGTGGATGCAGATGTAGCCGTTCGGTTCCAGCCCGGCGGCAAGGCCGCTGGCGGCGAGCTCGTCTTCGTCTTCGCGCAGCAGCGGAAACTCGAGGTGGGTGCCGGCGGCAGGAGCGCCGATGCGCGTGGTCAGGTGCAGCAGGCGTTCCGGCTCGGCGCCGGTGTCCGGGTAGGGTGCGAGCACGGTGCGCTCGGTCGCCACCGGCGCGCCGCTGCAGTGGCCGGCCATCGCGCGCGCGCCGAAGCCGGCCACGATGTGGTTGGTGACGTCGCCGCTGCCGTGCAGCTGCAGCGCCAGGCTGAACTGGCGTGCACAGACCGCGGCGTAGAACGAGGTCAGCTCGCCGTGGCGCGCCGGCTGCTCGGGCAGCAGCGGGTGACCGGGGAAGGGCAGGAATTCGTCGAGGTAGGCGGAAAAGCGCCGCACCAGCTGCGCCGCCCACGGCAGCCCGGCCAGCACGATGTGGGCCGAGGGCAGGGCGGCGCGCAGCGCGCGCAAGGCCGGCACCGCGCACAGCATGTCCCCCAGCTGCAGCGCCCGGAACACCACGATGGACTGGACGTCGAGACGGTGCAGCAGCGGGCGCCGGGACATGGAATTCTCCAGAAAAAGCAGGTTCAAGCGCCGGCCACCTCGGTAAAACGCGAGGCACCGGGTGCAATCGGGAGATGTTTGAGCGCGGCCGTTCAGGATTAGTTCGGGGCGCGCGGCGCGAATTACGTATGTGTCATCGACGAGTTGCGCGGATGCTGCACGCAGGACGAGAGCTTCAGACTATTACGTCGAACGGCGATCGGGCTGCCGCCTGAAGCCGGCCGCGAAAGACGGTATCATCGGGCAACTCATTCGTCGGCGCCGACCATGCTACAGACACCAGCTTCCTTCACTTCGTCGTTCGTGCAGCACCCCGATCCCGAACCGTTCAGCTTCCTGTTCCACCGCGGACAGCTGCTGGTGCGCGAGGAAGACCTCGCCCTACCGGACGCCGCACTGGTCGAGCGCCTCGGCATGCCGGAACACAATCTGCAGCCGCTGGGCCTATTGGATGGGCGCTATTGCCGCACCGGCTGGTTCGACGCCGAACCGGCGCTGCCGTCGGGCTACGCCTGGCGCGGCCTGCGTTCGCTGTTCGGCGCCATCGACGAGCCGTTGCTGGCGGTGGCCGGCCGCGCCGCCCAGATCGCCGAATGGGCGCGCACCCACCGCTTCTGCGGCGCCTGCGGCAACGGCACCGCGCTGACCGCCGGCGAGCGCTGTTTCAAATGCGTCAACTGTGGCCACGTGGCCTATCCGCGCATTTCTCCGGCCATGATGGTGCTGATCCGCAAGGGCGACTCGGTACTGATGGCGCTGCACCAGGCGTATGCCGTGCAGCGCTTCGTGCCGCTGGCCGGCTTCCTGGAGGCGGGCGAGTCGATCGAGGAAGCGATCCACCGCGAGGTGTACGAAGAGGTGGGCCTGCGCGTGCACAACCTGCGCTACTTCGCCAGCCAGTCATGGCCGTTCCCGCATTCGCTGATGCTGGCCTTCACGGCCGATTACCTGGACGGCGAGATCCGCGTCGACCACAGCGAGATCGCCGAGGCGCGCTGGTTCGGCCCGGATGACGAGTGGCCGGAACGGGTGGCGCAGATCTCGATCTCGAGCATGCTGGTCGACGCGCACCGTCCGCCCGGACGCTAGGACTGCACCGACGCCGTCGTTGTTGTAGAGGCGGGCGCCGCGGCGTGGGCAACTGAGGGCATGGCTGCCGGCGCACCTGTCGCCGCACCTGCCGCCGCAGTCTGAGCGGATGTCGCCGAAGCGGGCGCAACCGCCGGAACCAGCATCCCGGCCACCGGCACCACGCTGGCCCCATCCAGGCGCGCTTCCAGCGGCGCCGGCTTGGCCCCGGTGCTGCGCAGGTTCACGGCGCGCTGCAGCACGTCGAACCAGAACGGCGCGCCGAACAGGGTGGTGCTGGCCGTGACCAGCCAGCCGGCCGTCTGCAGGGCGAAGGCGGCGTCGAGCGCAGGCGGAAAGTGCTGCCAGCCGATCGGCAGCGTCCACATCTGGTCGAGCATGCCGGCGCTCAGCACGCCGTCGAGTGCGCCCAGCTGCGCCGCCAGCGCCGGCTGCTGCCACAGGGTGCGGAACAGGTGGATGCTGTCGATGTTGAACAGGATCGCCAGCAGCAGCGACAGCAGGAACGACACCAGAAGCTGGCGCCGCTTGTAGACGCCGGACAGGCGCTCCATCGCTGCTTCGAACCAGGCGGCGACGCCGGCCTGGAAGCGCGCCGGATCGGCGCCGGCCTGGGTGTACAGCGTCTGCAACGTGCGCTGCAATTGCGGGTCTTGCACTGCCGGGATGGCGGCGTCGAGCGAGGCGTGGCCGGGGCGGATACTGTCGATCAGGGCAATCGCGAAATTTCCCGGTTCGATGTAGGATGGCCGGGTGCTGCCCGGCGCACCGCCCGAGCGCGGATTGGCCAGCGGATGCGCATACAGCGCGCGCGCCAGGCCGTCGCAGCGCGGATCGCCCAGCATGCGTCCGACCGCGCCCTCCAGCATGGCGGCGCGCAGGCGGAAGGCGCCGGCCAGCGCTTCCTGCAGGGTAGTGACCACCAGCGCCAGCGTGGCGTAGCAGAACGCCAGGCCGATCGCGACTTCGAGAACCGTGCTGCCGAACATGATCGTCTCCCAGGGCCGGAACCACGTTCAACGCTAAGCCAACTGTCGCGTCCGGGTCTGATCTTGCTCAAGAATGGGGCAGCCGACCATCGACCAGGCGCATTTTCTATATACTTGCGGCAATCGTTTTTTTAGGGTTTACCATGTCTGACAAAGAAGCTTTCACCGAACACGACTGGCGTCGCATGCTCACGAGCATCGGCGAGGATCCGGACCGTCCGGGCCTGCACGAAACCCCGGCGCGCGTGGCCAAGGCCTGGAAACACTGGACTTCGGGCTACGACCAGAACCCGGTGGAAGTGCTCAAGGCGTTCGAGGATGGCGCCGAGGAATACAACGAACTGATCGTGGTGCGCGGCATCCCGGTCTACAGCCACTGCGAACACCACCTGGCGCCGTTCTTCGGCAAGGCCACGGTCGGCTATCTGCCCAACGGCAAGATCGTCGGCCTGTCCAAGCTGACCCGCCTGGTCGACATCTTCGCCAAGCGCCTGCAGGTGCAGGAACGCATGACGATCCAGATCGCCAACGCGCTGATGGAAGTGCTGGAACCGAAGGCAGTGGGCGTGGTCGTCAAGTGCCGTCACATGTGCATGGAAAGCCGTGGCATCCGCGCCATCGGCGAGGAAACCATCACCTCGGCCATGCTGGGCGAGCTGCAGCCGAACCTGGCGCTGCGCACCGAGTTCCTGGCCCTGGCGCGCGATTAAAAACCCGACATAAGGGAACCTGTTCCAGATCAAGACCTCCAAGTTATTTTGGAGGTCGACATGGACCGTCCCGACTACCCGAGCGATATCTCACGCGAACAGTTCGACAGCGTGCGCGGCATGCTCGAGGCCGCAAGGCGCAAGACCCGTCCGCGCAAGCACGACTTGTACGACGTGTTCTGCGCCGTCCTCTATTTTCTCCACACCGGCAGCACCTGGCGCGCGATGCCGCCCGGCTACCCGCCATGGCGCACCGTGCACGAGTACTTCACCCAGTGGACCATGCAACGCGAGGGCGGCCAGTCGCTGCTTGAAAGCGTGCTGGAGCACGTCGGGCGCCAGACCGAACTGACCCAGTTGCGCTCGCTGCTGCACCGGCACTGAAGTCACCCTCGACGGCCACGTCACCTGTCTGTCACATTTTGTTGCATTTGGCCAGCAGTGTGCAGGAAAGCTTGGGCTAAGATCTTGATGATTTATTAACATTTCATCACGCGCGCCCATCCATGCTCGAGCATTTCAACCTGATCCTGTTTTCCGCTCTCAATGCTCACGCCGACCTGGCTGGGTGGCAACTGCAAGGCGCGGTGTTCGCGGCCGAGTGGCTGATCTTCCTGGTGCCCTTGTCACTGGTGCTGCTCTGGACCACCGGAGCGGGGGCAGGCCGCGAAGTGGCGCTGCGCGCCTTTGGCGCCGCGGTCGGCGCGCTGACGCTCAACGCCATGATCGGCCATCTCTGGTACAGCCCGCGTCCCTTCGTGGCCGAAATCGGCCATACCTTCCTGCTGCACGCTCCCGACAGCTCGTTCCCGAGCGACCATGCCACCAGCATCTTCTCGGTGGCGCTGGTGCTGGCCTTCAGCCGGGCGCCGCTGGCGCGCAGGCTGGGCCTGGTGATGCTGCCGCTGTCGCTGGTGGTGGCCTGGTCGCGCGTCTACCTGGGCGTGCACTGGCCGAAGGACATGTTCGGGGCGCTGCTGGTGTCGGCCGGCTTCGCGCTGCTGGCTTGTACTCCAGCGGCGCAGGCCGCCTGTGCACGCGTGCTGCCGGCGCTGGAAACGGTCTACCGCCGCCTGCTGGCGCTGCCGATCGGACGCGGCTGGCTGCGTCCCTGATTCGTTTTACGACGCGTCGCTGTCCGGCTTGGCGAATACCAGCTGGTTGTCTTCCTCGAGCACGAACACGCCCAGCGGCTGGCCGGTGACGGCGTCGGCCTTCGGCGCCTCCAGCTGGGTGCAGTCCGAGATATTGACCTGCCACGCCTCGTCGTCGGCGCGCAGGGTGTAGACGTCGTTGCCGCTGTCGAACAGCTCGATCTGCAGATCGGCCAGCCAGACCGGGCCCAGCTCCAGCTGGCGCTGGCAGGCCGGCATGTGCGAGACGATCGCGCGCAGCGTGCCTTCCTTACTCCAGAAATATTCCTTGTCCACTCGTACGGTGAGCGCATGCTGGTCGTTGTCGATGGCGTAGCTGGCGGTTTCGGTAAAGCAGCCAGTGAGGAGCAGCGGGGCCAGCAAGTAGAGTGGAAAGCGCATGAAGGTTCCGTGGTTCATGATGCAACAGTGCAGTCGCTGGCGAGTATAGCAATTGATACAGCAGGTTTCAGCCGGGCTCCCTGTTTTTCCGAATTGGGCCATCATGCGCCGCATGGAACGGAACGACTATCAGCTGCTTGATGAGACGCCGGCCGCGGCTGCGGATCGCCGCCCGATCAAGATGTGGACCGAGGGCGTACCGGTCGAGCCGGAAGCAAAAGAACAGCTGGCCAAGCTGGCGCAGCTGCCCTTCGTGTTCCACCACATCGCCGTGATGCCCGACGTCCATGTCGGCAAGGGCTCGACCATCGGCAGCGTGATCCCGACGCTGGGCGCGGTGATCCCGGCCGCGGTCGGCGTCGACATCGGCTGCGGCATGATGGCGGCCAAGACCACGCTGCGCGCCGACGACCTGCCCGACAACCTGAGCCGGCTGCGTAGCGCCATCGAACAGGCGGTGCCGCACGGGATGTCGCCCAAGACGCGCAACGCCAGGGGGCGCGACGTCGGCTCCTGGAACAATCCGCCGCCCGCGGTCGATGCCGGCTGGATGACACTGAAGGACGAGTTCGACGAGATCTGCCGCAAGTATCCCAAGCTGCGCCACGCCAACCACTACAAGCACCTGGGCACGCTCGGCAGCGGGAACCATTTCGTCGAGGTCTGCCTGGATGAAGAAGGCGCGGTGTGGCTGATGCTGCATTCCGGTTCGCGCGGCGTCGGCAATGCGATCGGCAGCCATTTCATCGAGCTGGCGCGCCAGGACATGCGGCGTCACATGGTCAATCTGCCCGACCAGGACCTGGCCTATCTGGAAGAAGGCACCCAGCATTACGACGACTACGTGGAAGCGGTCGGCTGGGCCCAGAAGTTCGCGCGCATCAACCGCGAGGTCATGATGCAACACCTGATCCACGCGCTGCGCGGCGTGATCAAAAAACCATTCGAGACCCACGTCGAAGCGGTAAACTGCCACCACAATTACGTGCAGCGCGAGCGCCACTTCGGCAAGGACGTGCTCATCACCCGCAAGGGCGCGGTGTCGGCCAGAGAAGGCGAGCTGGGCATCATCCCCGGCTCGATGGGCGCGCGCAGTTTCATCGTGCGCGGCAAAGGTAATCCAGAAAGCTTCAACAGTTGCAGCCATGGCGCAGGACGCGTGATGAGCCGCACCGAGGCCAAGCGCCGCTTCACCGTGGCCGACCAGGAACGCGCGACGCGCGGGGTCGAGTGCCGCAAGGACGAAGGCGTGATCGACGAAATCCCGATGGCGTACAAGGACATCGACGCCGTCATGCATGCCCAGCGCGAGCTGGTCGAAGTGATCCACACCCTGAAGCAGGTGGTGTGCGTGAAGGGATGAACGTTCGAGGTGTCCCAGCCAGCGCCGGTGGTCCGGTCTGTCGATAGCGACGGCCGGCGGCGCGCCTTTTGCGAAGCGAGCGATCCGATGCGAGATGACACCTTGGCGGCCAGCCAGCCGCCCGTTCCTGCCGACAGCCCGACTCCCAGCCCGGTGGAAGCGGCGGCCGATCAATCCCATGAGGATCAATCCCATGAGTGCGGCAAGGATGCGGCGCCGGGCGACGTCCTGTGCCGCGACGGTGCGTATCCGGACAAGGTGCGGGCGGTGCGCAAGGCGGTCGAGCGCAATGCGGCGTTCGGCTGCTAGCAGGCCGGCCTGGCGTGGTCCGGGCTAGTCCTGGCGGCCGGCCAGCGACAGCAGATCCCCGGGCGCCCCGAATTCGCGCTCGGCCCCGGCATTGCGCAGCGCCTCGATCGGCGCATAGCCCCAGCTCACCGCGCCGAACCCGACGCCGGCGCGGCGCGCGGCGTCGGCGTCGGTGGTCTGGTCGCCGACGTACAGCGCCCGCTCCGGCGCCGTCTGCGCCTGGCGCACCACCTTGCGGATGCGCGCGCTCTTGCCGAAGATCGACATGCCGCATTCGTAGTGGCGAAACAGCGACGCCAGCTCGGGCCCCAGCGTACGGCGCACGTTGTCCTCGGCGTTGGACGACACCAGCGCCAGCCGCATCCCGGCCCGGTCCAGCGCGCGCAAGGCGCCCTCGACGCCGTCGAACAGGGGAATCTGTCCCGGATGGCCGCGCATGCGGTCGATGAACGAGCGCGAGGCGATCGGCAGCTTCCAGGCCGGCATGCCGACGTGGCGCATGATGTCGCGCGGGCCGTAGTGGCGCAGCCGCTCGGCCTGGCAGGCATCGACGCGCCGGAAGCCGTGCTGGTCGGCGATGTCGTTGAACACGCTCAGGAAGAACGGCCAGGAATCGGCCAGGGTGCCGTCGAAATCGAAGATCGCCAGTTGATAGCTCATGCTCCGATTATAGGAGCGAAGCGCCGCAAGAGGCGCGGCGCGAAGCGCAACCGAATGGCACAGAAATTGCTGTACGGGAAGTAGATCCCAAGCGACCTTCCCATGACACAAGAACATAATACCCAGCTGGTCGAGACCTTCCTGCCCTACATGCCGGATGTGGCGCGGCGCCAGGCGGCGCTGCACGAGCTGCACCAGACCTGGCGCCTGATCGAGGCCTCGGCCAGGATGAATTGTCCGGCCGAAGCGCGCATGCTGCTGCCGGCCGTGGTAGCCACCCGCACCGGGCTGGTGCAGCTGGAACGGGCGCTGGTGGCGAACATGGTGTCCGAAAAGGTGCGCCAGGTGCTGATCGAAGCGGCCACGCGCGCCCAGTATGCGCTCGACCTCTTGGTGCGCAACCTGTTCGAGCGCACCGCCGACGTCGGCTTCCTGGCCGCCGACCTCGACCTGTGCCGCTTTGTCGCCGGCGAGGATCCTGAAGGCGGCCAAGCCGCCGCGCGCCGGCGCCTGGTCGCCTACCGCGACAAGTACACGGTCTACGACGACATCCTGCTGCTGGCGCCCGACGGCGCGCTGCTGGTGCGGGCCGGCGACGGCGCCGCGCCCGAGCGCAGCAGCGACCCGCTGATCGCCGCCACGCTGGCCGCCGGCGGCTACGTCGAAACCTTCCGCGCCAGCGACCTGCGTCCCGGCCAGCCGCGCGCGCTGCTGTATTCGCAGACCATGCGCCATCCCGACAGCGGCGCCGCGATCGGCGTGCTGTGCCTGAGCTTTCGTTTCGAGCACGAGCTGGCCGCCATATTCGGTGCCTACGGCGACGCCGGCGGGCGCGCCAACATGCTGCTGCTCGACGCCGGCGAGCGCGTGGTCAGCAGCGCCGATCCGCTCTGGATCGCGCCCGGCGTGCGGGTGCCGGTAAATAGCGGCGCAAGCGCGCAAACCCACATGTTCGCCGGCCGCGAATACCTGGTCGCCAGCATCGCGTCGCAGGGCTACCAGGGCTATCCCGGCCCGGCCGGCTGGAAGGTGCAGGTGATGGCGCCGCTCGACCTGGCCTTCCGCTGCGCCCGTCCCGACGCGGCGGTGCAGGTGTCAGCGCGCATGCTGCAGGGGTTGCTGTCGCACGCGCACACCTTCAGTCCTGCGCTGCATGAGCTGATGACGTCGGTGACCGGCGCCACCCAGGCCATCAAGCGCATCGTCTGGAACGGCAAGGTCAGTGGCACGGCAGACGGCGCCGCCAATGGCCGCCTGAATCCGGTGCTCGACCAGATCACCGAGACCGGCGAGCGCAGCGACGAAGCGTTCTCGCTGTCGATCCAGGGCCTGTACCAGACCGTGCTGGCGTCGAGCCTGCAGGCGGCCGGCTTCACTGCCCAGCTGCTGGTGGACATGCTCGACCGCAGCCTGTACGAGCGCGCCAACGATTGCCGCTGGTGGGCGCTGGCCGGGCAGCTGCGCCAGGCGCTGGCGCAGCCGGACGACCCGGCGCAGCTGGAAGCGATCGGCGCGCTGCTGCGCCACATCAACGGCCTGTACACGGTGTACAGCCGCCTGTTCGCGTACGACCGCGCCGGCCGCATCGTGGCCGCCACCGGCACGCAGGACGTGGTGGGCAGCCGCATCGGCGCCGAGACGCTGGCCGCCGTGTGCGCCCTGCGCAGCGAGCACGATCACTACGCCGAGCCGTTCGGCCCGTCGCCGCTGTACGACGGGCGGCCGACCTTCGTCTACCACGCCGCGATCCGCCATCCCGAGCGCGAAGCGACGGTGGTGGGCGGCATCGGCATCGTGTTCGACAGCGCGGTCGAACTGCGCAATATGCTCGACAGCGGGGTGGCGGGGCGGCCCGGCATGCACGCTTTCCTAGTGACGCCGGAGGGGCAGGTGCTGTGTGGGACCGATCCGGCCTGGCCGGGGGGCGCGCTGCTGCCGCTGGAGCGTGCGCTGCTGGACGCTGCTGCCAGCCACGGCGCGGCGACCCGCATCGTGGTGCACGCCGGCCAGTACTGCGTGGCCGCCTGCGCGCGCGCCGAGGGCTACCGCGAATTCCGCGCCGGCGGGCGCGAGCAGCCGGTGCTGTCGGTGCTGCTGCAGTCGTTCGGCGCCCTGCGCGGCGACGCCGAATTGGCCGCGCTGGCCGGGGCGGCGCGGCTGCACGCGGAGCACGAGCAGGGGCGCAACTACGCGCTGGTCCAGGTAGGTGGCGATCTGATGGCGCTGGATGCGGCGGCGGTGGTCGAGGCGGTGCCGTTCTCCCGGGTCAAGCGCACGCCGCCGGGCGAGGGCGGGCGGATCGGGATGCTGGACGTGGACCTCGATGATGGCCAGCGGCGCTTCGTGTGGGTATTCGATCTGGCGCGGCTGGTGGGCGCGTCATCCTCCGTGTCGGCGGTGGGCGGGCAGGTGGTGCTGGTGCGGCACGGCGCGACCACGGTCGGGCTGCTGGTGGACGACGTGCATTCGGTGCAGCGTTTCGATCCAGGCGCGTTCACGTCGCTCGGGCTGGCGGGGGACGGGCAGGCGTTGTCGGAAAGCCTGATCAAGGCGAATGGGGGCGAGGTGCTGATCCAGGCCTTGAATGTGCAGCGGATCGTGGCAAGGGTGTGCGGGATAGTGGAGGCGGTCGCGTAGTTCAACGCCTCCGGCTGGCGGGAAGCATCACGGCATCCCCTGCAACACGCTCGGCCCGCCATCGAGCATCGCCTCGCGCAGCCGCATCGAATCGCGCCCCGGCGACATCCCGAAGAACCTCGCATACTCGCGCGAAAACTGCGAGCTGCTCTCGTAGCCCACCGCGTGCCCGGCGCGCGCAGCGTCTTTCAGGCCGGTCAGCATCAGCCGTCGCGCCTCCTGCAGCCGCAGCTGCTTCTGGTACTGCAAGGGACTCATGGCAGTCACCGACTTGAAATGCTCGTGCAGCGTGGACGCGCTCATGCCCACTTCGCCGGCCAGCCGCTCCACGCTCAAGGGGCGGTTGTAGTTGTTCTTGATCCAGCAGATGGCGCGCGTGATCTGCGCCAAGCGTCCTTCGCCGCAGGCGATGTGGCGCACCACGCCGGCGTGTTCGCCGCTCAGGAGCCGGTAGTGCAGCTCGCGCACCAGCAGCGGCGCCAGGATGGCGATGTCCTGCGGCGTGTCGAGCAGGCGCACCAGGCGCGTGCCGACGTCGACCATCTCCGGCGTGGTCTGGCTCAGGAACAGTCCGCGCGCCGCCGCGCCGCGCACCGGTTTGCCGGGCGAGGGCGGAAGTTCGAGGTCGATCGCCGCCAGCAATTGTGGATCGAGGTCGACCCGCAGGCACAGGTAGGGTTCTTCGGGCGAGGCGTCGGTGACGCTGCCGGTGAGCGGCAGGTCGACCGACACCACCAGGTACTTGGCCGGATCGTAGCGGTAGTCGTCGCCGCCCAGCGTCACCACCTTGGCGCCCTGCGCGATGATGCACACGGCCGGCACGTGCAGCACCTGCAGCGGCCGGGTCGGCTGCGCGCTGCGGATCAGCCACATGCCCGGCACCTCGGTCTGGCGCATGCCGTCCGTACTCTGGTGGCGGGCGATCAGGCCGGCCAGGTCGTGGATCGCTTCCATGTTCGGTCTCCTTCGATGGTGGAAATCAGGCGGCTTCGGTACGCCGCACGCTGCCAGGGTATTACACCACGAAGATGACCGACAATGGTCCGCCGGGATTGCACGATCCTCCGGCGCCGAATGCCTGGCCTTAGATCACGCCACCGTTGGCGCGCAGTACCTGGCCGTTGACCCAGGCCGCGTCCGGACCGGCCAGGAATGACACCACGTTGGCGATGTCGCGCGGCTCGCCCAGGCGCTCGAGCGGCGGCAGGCTGGCGAAGTGGGCGATCTGTTCCGGCGTCTTCCCGTCCAGGAACAGCTCGGTCGCCACGGGTCCCGGCGCCACCACGTTGACGCGGATGCGGCGCCCGCGCAGTTCCTTGGCGAAGATCTGGCTCATCGACTCCACTGCCGCCTTGGTGGCGCTGTAGATGGTGTAGCCGGGCAGCTTGAGGCCGACCACGCTGGTCGAGAAATTGACGATGCTGCCGCCGTCGTTCAGGCGCGTGGCCGCTTCGCGCAGGGTGTTGAAGGTGCCCTGCACGTTGATGGCGAAGGTACGCTGGAACAGTTCGTCGCTGGAGTCTGCCAGCGGCACGGTCTTGAGGATGCCGGCGTTATTCACCAGCACGTCGACCTTGCCCAATTCTCGCTCGACGGTGTCGAACAGGGCGCGCACCTGGTCGGCCTGCGAGACGTCGGCCTGCACCGCGATGGCCGTGTGGCCGGCTGCGCGCAGGGTGGCGACGGTCTTGTCGGCCTCGGCGACGTTGCTGGCGTAGTTGACGGCCACGCGGTAGCCGTCTTCGGCCAGGCGCTGGGCCACGGCGGCGCCGATGCCGCGCGAAGCGCCGGTGACGATGGCAACGCGGGTGCTGCTGGTTTGCTGCACGTTTGCTTGCTGCATGCTGTCCTCCGAATGCGTGATCGAAGGCTCTATCATCGTCTGTTATCGGATAAAGATCATTAGCTGCAAACCGAATCGTATGTTCAGTAAACGACAACAATGCTCATTCGCAAGAGTTATTGCTGCCATCGAGCAGGCAGACGGTAGCCACCCGCGCCCGCTCGACGTAGTCGGGCCGCGCCACGCTGGTGGCATCTGGACAGTTGGCGCCGTTGCAGGCGATGGCTTCGATGCGGTAGATGCGCTTGCCCTGTGCAGTCCCCGGCGAGTCCGGATTATCGCCTTCGTTGAACAGGGTGGACGTGCAGGTCAGCGTGACCCGGAACCCTGTCGCATAGCTGAAATCATTGCGCGTGACGGGCGTCTGGGCGCAGCGGTTGGGCAAGTCGCGAAACGCCCATTCGAGACCGGCGCGCGCAGTCAGGTTGGCGTGCGCGCCGAGCAGCGCCCCGTTGACGGTGCTGCGCTGGGTATCGGTCAGGCGCAGCAGCGCCACCGCGATGCCGGCGACCACCACCAGCAACACCACTGCCGCGATGTAGGCGAAACCGCGCTGGGAAGAAGAACGAGAACGCGGACGCGGCCGCATCATGGCACGTTGCTCACGAAGGTGCCGACGGTGAGCGGGACCGCTTCGCCCTTGTCGCTCAGGGTCAGCTGCATCTGCACGAAGCCGCTGTCCGGGGTGGCGCCGGCATTCGCGTAGAACACGAAGCCGCAGCTGGCGACCTTGCTCGCCACCAGCTGGGCGCCGGCCGGCACGGCGCCGCTGCAGGCCGGCGCCGCGGCCAGGCTGGCGCCGTTCAGGCGCACCAGGGTGCCGGTACCGGTGCCGTTCGCGTCCAGGCCCGCGTTGACGCAGCGGTAGGTCGCGATCTGGCGCGTGCCCGGTACCACCAGGAAGCGCCCGCCCGTATAGTTCTGCGGCACCTGCAGCTCGCCGTCGAGCTGGATGCGGCCCGTGCCCAGGCTCGGATCCGGCGACGGCACGACGCGGTCGACGACGGCGACGTTGGTCCGGCCGTACACCTCGCCCGGGCTGCGGTTGCCGACCACGATCACGTCGCCGGCCACCGGCGCGCTGCCGAACTGCGTGAGCACGTCGAATTCCTTGCCCGGTTCGCCGTCGTTGATGCGGGCGTCGTCGCTGCGTCCGGATACCGGGCCGGTGCGGTAACGGCCGCCGTCCTTGGTCGGCACCAGTTCCAGGCATTGCGGGTCGCCCAGGCGCAGCGAATTGGGCACGGCGCGCCGCACGTCGAGCGCGACCGTGCGCAAGGCGGTGTCGGCCTGGTCGGTGAGGGCGGCGCGCTGGCCCACCAGCAGGTAGCTCTGGATCGCTGGCGCCAGCATCATGGTCAGGATCCCGCCGATGATGCCCACCAGGACGATCACGACGATCAGCTCGACGAGCGTGAATCCTTGCTGGCACTTCACGGTCTCGTCCTCCAGCCGGTGAGCGTGATCGCGTCGGCGCCGGGCGCGCTGACCGTGACCTGGATGCGCAGGGCGTCGCCGACGTTGGTGCCGGTGAGCGCGGGCCCGCCGTCGCCGGGCGGGCAGCCGGCGACCACGGCGTTGCTGTTGCCGGGGCAGCGCACGGTGACGGCGACGGTGTAGCGTTCCAGGCCGGCGACCGCATCGCCGTTGACGTTGACGATCCCGGTTTTGGCGTAGCCTGCGTAATCGCGCACCTCGTCATACAGCACGCGGCTGGCGGGCACCGCGCCGTCGCCGGAATAGGGCTTCTGCATGATCTCTTCCATCATGGTCTCGGCCACCGACAGCATCTGCTGCGTGACCAGCGGATCGGCGCTGCCGACGTTGGCGCGGTTGTAGACCGCCACCAGGCTGGCCAGGGCGATGCCGACGATGGCCATCGCGATGATCAGCTCGACCAGGGTGACGCCGCCCATGCGGTCAAGGTTCCTACTCGACATGGCCGGTGCCTCCGTCCAGGCGGATGGTGCGCTGCACCTTGCCGGACAGCGTGATGGCGATCCTGATCTCGCTGCGCTGCGCGTTGTCGCCATCGAGGATGCTGCCGTCCGGCTGGAAGCGCAGCTCGGCCGGCGCCCCGGTCATGCCGATGCTGGCGTCCTTGCCGGCGAACAGATTGTCTTCGACGTCGTCCAGCTTGACGCCGCAGGTGCTGGCGCCGGGAGTGGCGCTCACCCGCAGCGTGCCGCTGGCGGTGTTCAGGCACACCACGCGGCGCTTGGCCACGGCCGTCTTCTGCGCCAGCCGCAGCGCGCTGACCACCTTGTCGCCGTGCACTGCCGTTTCGGTGATGTTATCGCCCATCAGCTTCGGGATCGCGATCGCGGCCAGCACGCCGAGCAGCACCATCACGGTGATCAGTTCGACCATGGTGAAGCCGCTTTCATGCTTGAGCGCATGCTTCAATTGAACACCTCGCGCACGTGGATGATGCGGCGGTTCTCGGGCGCCTGTTCGCCGAAGGTGGCGCGCCCGGCCGGATCGCGGCAGCCCTTGGCCTGGCGCAGCCACGGCAGGCCGGCGCCGCTGACGAGCGGATGGTTGCCCAGGCAGGCCAGGTCCGGCGTGTTGGCGCCGGTGCCGAGGTTGATCGCCAGGTCGATCCAGCCGGCGCGGTTGCCGGTCAGTTTCACCGTGGGTTCGGCCTTGCCGTCCCTGATCGCGACGGCCTGGGTCAGCTTGGTGATCGTCGGCCCCAGCTCGGATCCTGCCTTGCCGGACGCGGTCTGCGCGAAGGCGCTGGCCGGAATCCGGGTGACGTTGTCCTGGGCGTTGAACAGCCAGCTGCCGCCGCTCCAGTAGTCGGTAACGATCTCCAGGCCGACCGTGGCGCCGACGCGCCCGAAGGCGTTGGCGACGCGCAGGCGTCCACTGAGGATCTGCGGCCGCGCCTTCTCGTAGTCGCCCTTGGCGTCGTTGGACGTTACCGCCGGCGCAGCAGCCGTGCTTGCGCGCAGCACGATCACGGTGGGCGCGATCGGCGCGGCGGTCGCCGAAGCATACGTGATGCTGGCTAGCGCCGCGCCGCCGCTGAAGACGTTCGCCTTCACCTCTCCCGGCGCCAGCTGGCCGCCGTTCGGGTTCGTTGTTTCGCGCTTGCCGTCGTAGGCCGCGAGCGTCACTGCGCCGCTGTAGCCCAACACGCCGTCATAGTTCTGGGTGAGCGCATGGCGCGCATTCATGGCGCTGATGCGCACCGGCACCGGCTCGCCGGCATAGTAGAACGGACGCTTCTTGTCGGCTTCTTCCTTGGTCTGGTCGACCAGGAAGTATTTGGGAATGAAGGGCCCGACGCTGGCCGTGCAGCCGGCCTTGGGTTCGTCGCTGGTGCCGCTGACATCCAGGCCGCTGCCGAGGAAATCGGTGAGCGTGGCCTTCAGGTCGAACGCGCCGACTTCACTCCACCACAGCGTGGGGCTGGCGCTGCCCTTGCTGAACTGCGCGGCGGCGCTCGTGCCCAGCGTCCCTGCGCTGCCTTTGGCCGCGCACTCCACCGCGAAGACGGTATTGGTGGCATCAAGCGGCAGCAACGCCTTGTCGAAACTGGGCGTGACCGCACCCTTGGCATTGAGCGCATTGACCGTGAGCTTGAAGTCGTCGCCGGCGCGCAGCGCGTCGTTCGCAGCTGGCTTGGGCGGATCGCCGAAGCCGAAGCGGTGCGGCGCCACGATGAAGGTGGCGTCGCCTTTGGCGTCGTCGAGTTCCGCCATCAGTTTCAGCCTGCCCACGTCCTGGTAATTGAGCGTGAGCCTGGCGGCGCCGTTGGCGTCGAAGCGGGTGGTCACGGCCTTCTTCGTGCCGCTGCTGCACACCAGGTTGGCGCTGGCGCCCAGGGCCGCGTCGGCCAGCGTCAGGCCGGCCGTGTCCAGGCTGGTGGTGACGTGGCCGCAGCTGTACTGGATCGGCTTGTCGGTGTTCTTGAACGCCGCCACGCACTGGCTGGTCTTGGGATCGGATTGCAGCGCCTTGATGGTGGCGCCGGCGTTTTCTCCGGCGCGGTGGTCCGGCACGTCGATGCTGAACGCAACCCCGCCGCTGAAGGTCATGTCGCAGCTGGCGCTGCCTGTGGCGCTGTTGCGGCAGGTGGCGCCGGAGGTCACCGCGCCGGTGTAGCCCAGCTTGAGCGTCTCGACGCCGGCCGTGTTGCGCGCCACGTTGCCGCTGCCAATGCCGCTGCTGCCGATGCTGACCGTGTCGCCGCCAGGCTGCAGCGTGACCCTGGCGCCGCTCGTGTAGTGCGGCGCGCTGCAGGCCGCATTGGCGCAGGCGGTGACGGTGACGCTCTCCGGCGCGCAGGTCTGGCCGCTGCCGTCGTGCGTGATCTGGAAGTGGTGCAGCGTTCCCTGCGCCGGCTTGTCGGACTCGCAGCGCGGGCCGTTGACGGTGTTGACCGGGTTGCCGCTCTGGTTGTCGACGCAGTCGCAGTAACCGGCGCGCGTACCCGACTTGCAGACGATGGTCTGGCTCACGCGTCCGTTCCAGTACAGGGTCGCGAAATCGACCTTGGCCACGCCTTCGATCAGGGCGTCGGAGGCGTACATCGTCAGCTGGCCGGTGTCGACCGTGCCCTTGACCCTGACGTCGTGCCCCATGGTCAGCAGCTTGCTGGCGCTGACGTTGCCGCCGATCCGGCTGGACGATGCGTACAACTCGACCTCGGGCGCGCTGATGCTGCCGCTGACCGTGCTGCCCGAGCCGAGCGTGAAGCGGGTAGTGGCAATGACGTCGCTGTTGAGGGTGACCGGCGAATCGGCGGTGATGGTGGTGCCCTTGACCACGCCCCCGATGTTGGCGCCCGAGCCGATCATGATCGGCCCTTGCGAGGTGACCGATTTGCTCAGCGTGGCGGGCGAATTGATGGTGATCGAGGTGTTGCCGATCACCGCGCCGCCGATTACGCCGCCGGAGGCGATCAGCAGCGTGTCGCTGGCGGTGAGGTCGCCCGTGACCTTGAACGGCGAGTTGGTCATGATCGCGGCGCCGCTCACCGAACCGTTGATGGTGGTGTTGGAGCCGATCGACAGCGCCCCGCGCGAGAGCATGGTGCCGGTGATCTGGAAGGTCGAGCCGGTGCCGATGTTGAGCGTGCCGGCGGTGACGTCGGCCTTGATTTGAGCCGGGCCGGTGACGGTGAAGGTCTTGGCCGCCTCGAACGAACCGCCGCTGACCAGGAGGTTGGCCGGGTTCATGCCGGCCAGGTCGATGTTGCCGCTGCTGGTCAGGCGCGCGGTGCCGGACATGCTCAGGCCGTGTTCCCAGCCGAAGCCGACGTCGGCGGTCACGTTGACGGTGTAGCCGTTACCGATCACCATCTTGTCGTCCCATTGCGGCAGGGCGATCGAGTCGCAGGTATAGACCTTGCCCTTGTTGATGCAGCTGAGGACCTTGCCGCCGTCGAAGGCGTAGGTGGTGCCGGCGTAGGCCGGCAGGGCGAACAGGCTCAGCACTACCAGCAGGCACGGCAGCAGGCCACGGCGCAATGCCGCCGTGATGGATGCCAGGAAGGTGGAAGCAGCGTGCACTGAAGGCCTGATACGAATGCGATGGACGAAAGTGTGCATTAGATTGCCGTAAGGCGACAATAAGTTTTTCGTTCCGGCAACGATTTCGATGGTGTGGGCGGACAGGAATGCGTTCCCCGGACAACGGTGTGTGAGTATCCTGGAAACAGTCATACAATAGTTTTCATCTTACTAACGAACGTTAGCACTCGAGGACCCATGGCCCACCTCCATCCAGCCGGCTGGCGCGAAATGTCCGTGACCGGCGCCGCGGCCCGTGAAATCGAAACCCTGGCCTACCTCGATGGGCGCCTGGCCGACGCGCCGTACAGCATCTACCACGGCGTGCACTGGACCAACGTCGAGCAGGGCTACTCGGTCTATGGCGACATCGACTTCATCGTGCTGGCGCCGAACGGGCGCCTCCTGGTGATCGAACAGGTGGCGGGCTTCCTGAACGAGACGCCGGAGGGCCTGGTCAAAAGTTTTCAGGGTAAATCGCGCAAGATCCGCACCCAGATCCTGGCCAACATCGAAGGCCTGGCCAAGCGCTACCACGGCACGCTGTCGATCGACTACCTGCTGTACTGCCCCGACTACATCGTGCGCGACCAGCAGCTGGCCGGCATCGACCCGCACCACATCATCGACGCCACCAACAAACCCAAGCTGGCGCGCGTGATCCGCGAGACGCTGCCGATCACGGATAAAACCGAAGAATTCGACAAGGTCACGCGCTTCCTGGGCGACACCCTGAACCTGCGGCCGGACCCGAGCGCCATGATCGGCAACGCGGTGCAGATGGTCACGCGCCTCTCCGGCGGCCTGGCCACCTGGGCGCGCCGGCTCGATTTTTCACCATTTCGCCTGCACGTGATCGGCACCGCCGGCAGCGGCAAGACCCAGCTGGCGCTGGCCGAATACACCGCCGCGATCGAGACCGGCCTGCGCCCGCTGTACGTCTGCTTCAACCGCCCGCTGGCCGACCACATCGAGCGCCTGGTGCCCAATGGCGGCCGGGTCGCCACCTTCCACACCCTGTCCGACGCCTGGCTGCGCGCGCAGGACGTCACGCCCGACTACGGCGCGCAGGACGTCTGGCAGCGCATCGAGAACTCGATGGCCGGCGCCGCGCTGCCCGAGACCTGGCAGTACGACGTGGTGATCGTCGACGAGGGCCAGGACTTCTCGGTGGCGTGGCGCGACATCGTGCTGCGCATGCTGAAAGCCGAGGGCCGCGCGATCTGGATGGAAGACCCCGACCAGAACCTGTACGGCCGCGCGATGGTGCCGCTGCCGGGCTGGGTGACGCTGCACTCGCACACCAACTACCGCAGCCCGCGCCAGATCGTCGACATGCTCACAAAATTAGGCGCCGCGCGCCAGCCGGTGGAGGCGGGCAGTCCGTTCAAGGGGGCGGATATTGAAGAACTCACGTATCCCGAGGGAGATACCGAGGCGATGCTGGCGCAGACGCGGCGCGCGGTGACGTCGTGTCTAGCCGCCGGCTATGCGCGCCAGGACATCGCGATCTGCTCGTTCCGCGGGCGCGAGAAGTCGGCGATTTTGCAGCTGGACCGCTTGAGCGATACGCATACGCTGCGTTCGTTCACGGGGGCGTATGACTTGTTCGGCATTCCCGTGTTTCGCGAGGGCGGGTTGCTGGCGGAATCGGTCTATCGCTTCAAAGGCCAATCCGCGCCGGCGCTGATCTTTACCGAGATCGACTTCGAGGAGCTGGACGAGAAGGCGCTGCGTAAACTCTTCGTGGGGATGACGCGGGCAAGGTTGAAGCTGGTGCTGGTGATGAGTGATCGGGCGTCGGTGCAGATGCTGGACCGGATGAGTGGGACGGATGATGGCGTTGATTGATGGTTTTGCCGTAGGGTTGGCGGCTCCGCCGCCGACGCGGTGATAGCTGGCAGGGATATCATCCGGCACGAAATCGGCACCGTTAACAATCGACGCGTGGACGGCGGAGCCGTCCACCCTACAATGGTTTGCGCTGGTTTGAACGCGTCGGCGGCAGACCGCGGGGCCGCCGGGGCCAACCCTACATCATGCGGCCAAGGCGTCCGACTTTTCGCCACCCATGGCCACGTGCCGGTTCACCGCCGACAGCACCGACTTGAACGACGCCGTCACGATATTGCTGTCGATGCCCACGCCGAACAAGGTCGGGCCGTTCCCGACGCGCAGTTCGACGTAGCACGCCGCGCGCGCATCCGCCCCCGAGCCGATCGCATGTTCGTGGTAGTCCATCAGCTTGATGTCCAGCCCCAGCGCATTGACGAACGCGTCGATCGGGCCGTTGCCGGTGCCGGCAAAGGTCTGCGGCGCATGGTGGCGCGCCACGTTCACGTCGAGCTGCACTTCATGCTCGCTGTCCTCGACCATGCGGTGCGAGATGTAGTGGTACGGTTCGTCCTGCTCCAGGTACTCGCGCGCAAACAGCGCGTGCAGGTCGCCGGGATTGATCTCGCGCCCGCTCTCGTCGGCCACGCGCTGCACGGCGCGCGAAAACTCGATCTGCAAACGGCGCGGCAGCTGCAGGCCGTATTCCTGCTCCAGCAGATACGCCATGCCGCCCTTGCCCGACTGGCTGTTGACGCGGATGACGGCGTCGTAGCTGCGTCCCAGGTCGGCCGGGTCGATCGGCAGGTAAGGCACTTCCCAGATGGCATCGGCCTGCTGCTTGGCGAAGCCCTTCTTGATCGCGTCCTGGTGCGAACCCGAGAACGCGGTGAACACCAGGTCGCCCGCATACGGATGGCGCGGGTGCACCGGCAGCTGGTTGCATTCCTCGACCAGCTGGCGCACGGCGTCGATGTCCGAGAAGTCCAGGCCGGGATTGACGCCCTGCGTGTACAGGTTCATCGCCAGCGTCACCAGGTCGACGTTGCCGGTGCGCTCGCCATTGCCGAACAGGCAGCCCTCGACGCGGTCGGCGCCGGCCATCACCGCCAGCTCGGCGGCGGCGACCGCGGTGCCGCGGTCGTTGTGCGGGTGGACGCTGATCGTCAGGCACTCGCGGTTGTTCAGGTGGCGGCACATCCACTCGATCTGGTCGGCGTACACGTTGGGCGTGGCCGCTTCCACGGTCGAGGGCAGGTTGACGATCATCTTGTTGTCTGGCGTCGGCTGCCACACGGCGCCGACCGCGTCGACGATCTGCTTGGAGAAATCGAGTTCGGTGGTGGAAAACGATTCCGGCGAATATTCCAGGCCCCACTGGGTTTGCGGATGCTGGGCCACCAGTTCCTTGATCAGCTGCGTGCCCTTGACCGCGATCTGCACGATCTCGTCGCGCTCCATGTTGAACACCACGCGGCGGAACACCGGCGCCACCGAGTTGTAGACGTGGACGATGGCGCGCTTGGCGCCCACCGCCGATTCCACCGTGCGGCGGATCAGCTCATCGCGCGACTGGGTCAGCACGATGATGGTGACGTCGTCCGGGATGTGCTTGTCTTCGACCAGCATGCGCACGAAGTCGAAGTCGGTCTGCGAAGCGGAAGGGAAGCCGACCTCGATTTCCTTGATGCCGATTTTGACCAGCATCTGGAAGAAGCGCAGCTTCTTCTCCGGGCTCATCGGCTCGATCAGCGCCTGGTTGCCGTCGCGCAAGTCGGTGCTCATCCAGATCGGCGGACGCGTGAGGGCGCGGCTTGGCCACTGGCGGTCGGCCAGGTCGATGGTGGGGAAGGGACGGTACTTGGCGGCGGGATTGGTCAGCATGATCGGGACTCCTGTTGGGTTGTTTGCCTGGCGGCCTGCGCTTGGTGAGGCCTTCTGGTGGCAGAGGCTGCCGGACGGGCCACGAAACGCTAGGCCCGGCAACCGATCGGTAGTTCTAGCAGCGCACGAGCTTGTGCGCGCAGGCCACCTGCCAGGACGAACCCGGTGGCGAAAGACAATGGTGCGAAAACTGGGGAGGTAGACATCTTGCAACTTCCTTGACTGCTGGGGAGGCCGGCGGAGCCGGGCGTACGGCGATGGTTACGCGCGTAGTAGCAGGGCGGCCGGCGATAGGGCGCCAGCGGCTGGTAGGGAAATCGCTAGAAGCAGGGTGAAAGACATAATTTCGACTTTAAAGTCGTGAGCGCCGTATGTCAAGCGGACAATTGATTGATGTGGCAAAGAAAGTACGGGGATTTTGCAGTGTGATTGCTTGCGATTGCTCGTTGACCCTGTCGCTTCGACGCCCGTTGTAATGACCCCGCATGCAGTTTATGCAGCAGCCATGGCTGGGCCAGGGTAAGGACGCGGCCATGCGTGATAGCATCGGCGGCGAACCTTTCTGGAGAGATGCATGATCCGTCGTCCCGCCCCTGACACCGCCCGCCTGCGCCTGAAACTGTTCGGCGCCGCCGCCCTGATGCTGTTGTGCTCCGCCTGCGGCGACGGCATTCCGAAAGACCAGGACGACGATGACGACGGCGCACCACCGCCGGCGCAGACCGCTGCCTTGAGCATCCTTGCCGGCGACCCGACGGCCGAGGGCACGATGGACGCGGCCGGCACTGCAGCCCGCTTCAAATGGCCGCATGGCATCACGATCGATGGCAGCGGCAATCTGTATGTGGCGGATCTCGGCAACTTCACCATCCGCAAGATCACGCCGGAAGGCGTGGTCACCACCGTGGCGGGCGCCGCGGGAACCCAAGGCACTGCCGAAGGCAGCGCCGGCAACGCGCGGTTCCGCAATCCGACCGCAGTGGCGGTGAACGGAAGCGGCACACTGTATGTCACGGACAATGAGTTCATCCGGACGATTTCGCCGGCAGGGCAGGTCAGCACCTGGGCCCGGATCCCGGTCGGCAGCAATATCCCGACCAGCCGTCTGGCCAGCGTCTACCCCTTCGCGATCGCGCTCGACAACAACGGCAACGTATTCGTCACCAACGCCTACGGTACACGCCGGCTCTCGGCCGGCGAGACCACGATGCTGGAAGGGCAGTCGGTACAGAACGATCTGAGTGGCGTAGCGCTGGTCGAAGCGCGCGGCGTCGCGACCGACAGCAGCAACAACCTCTATGTGTTCGACCTCGAACGCGAGATCAGCCGCTGGAATCCGAACGGGGTGCTGGGATTGAATAGCCTGGTGACGCTTGCCGGCGCGCAGAACCAGCGCGGCGCGGTCAATGGCACTGGTAGCGAGGCACGCTTCGAGCAGGTGGTGGGGCTGACGGTCGATCCGCAGGGGAACGTATATGCGGCGGATGGGATTAATAATCTGGTGCGCAGGATTACGCCGGCTGGGGTGGTGACGACGGTGGCCGGGACGGCGCGCAGGATGGAGCTGCGCACGGGGGATTTGCCGGGCAGCCTGGCGGATATTCGTGGGGTTGTCACGGATGGGAAAGGCAACCTGTATGCGACGTCGGGTAATGCGATCGTCAAGATCCGGTTGCCTTGAGTTGTGCTGCAGTTTTGCTACGCACTGAAAAGTTAATTTAGGTAACTACCTGAGGGGGCGACGCTAAGAACTGACAACATCACTCTCGCAAGAAGTCGTCGTTAATGCTAATCTTGTTCAATATCTTTTGGGCAATGATTGGCATGGAATCTCTATTTGCAGATGTTTACAATAACTATTTTTCGACTCGGCTTAAGCTTGGTGGTAAGGCAACCCTTTCTGGGACGCCTGACCAAGATGCGCTTCTTAAGAAAATTCCTGAAGTATTGACATCGTATTTGCGAGATAGGAAGCTTTCCGACCTGTTCAAGGTGAAAGGTTCGATCGGTAACGGGAACATTGCACGTGTACCATGGGTAGGTTTGTTCCGCACCGCTGTTACGGAAAATGCGGAAAACGGCTTCTATATCGTTCTTCTCTTTTCTGAAGACATGAGTAGTTGCTATCTCAGTCTGAATCAAGGCATCACGGCGATCGAAAAGCTTTATACGAAAAGTTTCGCCTTAAAGAAGATGCGCGAGGGAGCTCAGGCTGCAGTTAGTCATTTGGAATGTGACCCTGAGGCTTGGCAAGGCCGAATTGAACTTCGGTCTACAAGAGATCTTGGCCGTGCTTATGAAGAGGCCGCGATTGTTAGTTTTCGTTATCTCCGCAGTGAGCCTCCAAGCCAGGAAACGTTCTTCCAAAACCTGGATCACCTTATTGCGCATTATGAAAGACTCTACCAACTATTTGGAAAAAATCTAAACTCATTGTTTACAGTAAGTGAGGATGAATTTCAACAGATTGTTTTAGAGAAAGCTGCGCAGCCCGGTGAATTACTTCAAGTATTTCCTTCTCAGTCAGGCTATGAGACTGGTGGAACTCTGCAGCTTAACAAAAAGTATATTCGATCACCGATGGTGGCAGCTGAAGCTATACGTGCCGCCCAATTTAACTGCGAAATCGATCCCAACCATAAAACGTTCGTTTCTAGAGCAAAGAGACAACGTTATGTGGAAGCACATCATCTAATACCTATAAGTCAGCAATCAGGATTTCATGCATCTTTAGATGTAGTGGCAAATGTTGTTGCGCTGTGCGCGAATTGCCACCGGCTGCTGCATTATGGTGTAGAAAATGATCGGCGGTCACTGCTGACGACCTTGTTTAAAGAAAGAAGACCTGCATTATTGGAAAATTCTATCGATGTGAAGCAAAATGATTTCTTGCGATTCTATTCTAGAGCATCGTTAGTAGATGATTAGTTAATATCAGTGGCTACACTCGCATCATAATGCAACCTCTTCAGTAGAGGAGGTGCGCAAACGCGGGATTTCCTAAATATCCTTCCTCGGATAAGCGTTCATTTGGTAGCATCCTGAAATGAACGTTACCCCTGAATTCCAAGCTGCTTCTCCCCGTATCCGTCGCCGCCAGATTCTGGCACTTGTCTTGTTGGTCGTCACTGGCGTCATTAACTACCTAGACCGCGCCACGCTCGCCGTCGCCAACGAATTCATCCGTGCCGATCTCGACCTGTCGCTCGGCCAGATGGGCCTGCTACTGTCAGCGTTCTCGTGGAGCTATGCGCTGTGCCAGTTACCGGTCGGCGCCTTAGTCGACAAGGTCGGGCCACGCTGGCTGCTTGGCATGGGATTGGTAGTTTGGTCGCTGGCCCAGGCCGCGGGCGGCCTTGTATCGACCTTCGGCTGGTTCGTACTCGCGCGCATCGTGCTCGGCATCGGCGAGGCGCCACAATTCCCGGCGGCGGCCCGCGTCGTCAGTAACTGGTTCCCGATACGTGCGCGCGGCACCCCAACCGGCATCTACAACTCGGCATCACCGCTGGGCTTTGCGCTGGCGCCATTGTGCTTGTCGCCGCTGATCGCCGCTACCAGCTGGCACTGGGCTTTTTTCATTACGGGCGCGCTGGGCATCGTCGCCGCCATCGTCTGGGTCATCCTGTACCGCGACCCGGTGCGTGAGCAACTCACGGAAGCCGAGCGCGCCTACCTGGACGAGGGCCAAACGCTGGAAGCGGCGCCAAGAGCCGGCTTCGCATCCTGGCGTGCGCTGTTCCGCCAGCGCGCCACCTGGGGCATGCTGCTCGGCTTTTTCGGCTCGGTTTACCTGAACTGGGTTTTCCTGACCTGGCTGCCGGGCTACCTGCGCACCGAGCGCCACATGGATGTGGCCTACGTCGGTATAGCGGCCACGATTCCCTTCTTGTTCGGCTTCGCAGGCGCCTTGTCGGCCGGCTGGGCGTCCGACCAGATTACGCGGCGTGTGGCGTCCGTTGTACGAGGCCGCCGGACGGCGGTCGTGCTGCCGATGCTGGGCATGGTGGCGTTCACGATTCCAGCGGCGCTGGTCGAGAGCAATACGGCGGCCATTGCCTGCATCTCGGTCGTGATCTTCCTAGCCAATGCGGCCTCTGCTTGTTCGTGGTCGCTGGTAACGGCGGTGGCGCCGCGCAGCCGGGTGGCCTCGCTGGGGGCGATCCAGAATTTCGGCGGGTTCATTGGTAGCGCCCTGGCGCCAATCCTGACCGGGTTCATCGCGCAGAAATATTCCTTCGTTCCGGCCTTGCTGACCGGCGCCGCTATTTGCTTCTTGAGCGCGATGGTCTACCAATTCGTAGTCGTGCGGCCGATTCCCGAGCAGGATTGAAGCAGAGCAATTGGGCAGCGCGTGGCCGCCACGCGCGGCATCAGGACAGGCGTGCCGTACGCCGGTATTCTCCTGGCCCCATGCCATGGCTGCGCTTGAACATGCGGTGAAATGCCGCTTCGGACTGGTAGCCGACAGCTTGCGCCACGTCGCCGACTGCACGGCCGTCATGCGCCAGCCAAAGCGCGGCTTGCGTCATGCGCAGTTCCGTCAGCACGGCAGCCGGAGTGCTTCCTGACACGCGGCGAAATGCGCGCGCAAAGGTGGCGCGTGACATGAAGCAGGCCGCGGCCAGCTCCCCGATCGACCATGGCCGCTCGAGGTGCTCGAGCATATTGCGTAGGGCAGGACCGAGACGCCAGTCGGCAAGCAACGCCAGTAGGCCTGGGATGGCGGCCTGGCTGTCGAGCCAGGCGCGCAATAGCAGTGCGAACAGGGCTGTTGCCAATTGCGCGGTAACGATCGCCGAGCCGGCACGCGCGTTGTCCATTTCGCTGCGCAACATCATCATCAGCGCGTGCAGGCCGGCGAAGTCGGGCCTGCTGGCCGTGCGCACCACGATGACCGGCGGCAGCGCGCGCTGCAGCACGCGCCGTGCATGATCGTCGAACAGGAATTGCCCACAAAGAATGCCGGTCAGCGGACCATCACCGTGATTGAGCTTGCGCCGTACCGGAGCGGGACCTGGCACCTCCTGTACCGGCGTGGCCAGGTGTGCCGGGCCGGCATGCAGGCGGTGCGCTCCCCCGTGCGGAAAGACAACGATGTCGCCAGCGCCAAGGTCGAGACGTTCGCCTTGTGGCAGATCGATGCAGGCATTCCCATCGACGATCAAGTGATAAGGCGCCACGCCAGTTGTGGCCGGCGGTTCGTCCAGCACCCACGGCGCTGCCAGGCTGCAGCGGATGTCGAGCGAAGTTTTGAGTGGGCAGAGGAGGAGCAGGCGGCTGAGCGTATCCATTCGTGGTCGAAGAGTTCGTTTTAGTAAGTGTAGCCGAGCTCTATCGAGGCTTTGCCGAGAATGAGACGGATGAGCAGATTATCTGGCGTTTTGAGCATTCATCTTCTCATTGCCGAGGCATACACTGTTTTCCAAGCCAGAGAGAAATTAACTGGTCACCGATAACAATCATTGAAAGGAAATACCATGTCCCGCCTGCATACCGTCCCAGCCGATCAAGCCACCGGCCGCGCCGCCGACCTGTTTTCTTCCATCAAAGGTGCGATCGGGATGGTGCCGAATGCCTATGCCACCATCGGCTCGAACAGCCCGGTGGCGCTGGAAGCGGCGCTCAAGCTCGACGGCGCCCTGCGCAACACCAGCCTGTCCGCCAAGCAGATCGAGGTCATCAAACTGGCCGTGAGTGCGGCCAGCGGTTGCGATTATTGCCTGGCAGCGCATTCCTTGATGGGCAAGCGCGCCGGTTTGACGCGCGATGCGATCAACGCGTTGCGCACCGCCGCGCCGACGGGCGATGCTGCCATCGACGCGCTTGCCCAGTTCGCGCGTCATCTGGTGCGTAGCGCCGGGACCGTGCCAGCCGAGGTACTGGCCGCGGTAAAACAGGCTGGCTATGACGATGCCCAGGTGGTCGACACCCTGCTGGCCATCACCAGCATCACCTTCACCAACCTGGTCAACCGGGTCAACGATACGGTGGTCGATTTCCCCGCCTTTCATTGAGCCTGCCGTGCGGTCAGCGTCGTGACGATGAAAAACGGCCCCTGCAAAGGGGCCGTTGAAATGTTCTTCGAGGCAGCTGAAGAGCCGACGCTACCTCGCCATGCCGCGTCGCTCAGACGTCGATATTTCCCGCCCGCAGCGCATTGCTTTCGATGAAGTTCCGTCGCGGCTCCACTTCATCGCCCATCAGCGTGGTGAAGATCTGGTCCGCCGCAATCGCATCCTCAATTTGCACCTTCAGCAGACGACGCACGGTCGGATCCATGGTCGTCTCCCACAGCTGCTCCGGATTCATCTCCCCCAGACCCTTGTAACGCTGCTTGGAAACGCCACGCTCGGCCTCTTCACGCAGCCACTCCATCGCAGCATGGAAATCGCGCACCGCGAATTCCTTCATGCGATCGCCTTCGCCCCGGCGCACGATCGCGCCTTCGCCCATCAGGCCCTGGAAGGTCGCTGCTGAGTTGGCCAGCACGCCGTAGTCGGCGCCGGCGACGAAGTCGGCGTCGATGCCGGTCACTTGCACGTTGCCGTGGTGGATGCGTTCGATGCGCAGGCCGTGCTTCTCGGACAGCTCGTCCGATTTCACTTTGACCTTCACCGCCGGATCGTTGATCGCCGCTTCCATCGCCTGGGCCGAAGCCGCAGCATTGTCCAGCGTGGTCAGGTCCAGCACCACGCCGCCGCTAAAGATCGCGGTCAGCGCAGCGCGGTCGATCACGCGCGCCAGGCGCATCATGATGGCGTTGGCCAGGTTGTACTGGCGCACCAGTTCGCCCAGCGCTTCGCCGGTGATCGGCTCGGCGCCGTCGCGCGGGATCAGCGATGCGGTGTTGAGTGCGAACATCATCATGTAGCTCGCTTCCTCGACGTCATCCTTCAGGTAGCGCTCGTCGCGGCCGGCCTTCACCTTGTACAGCGGCGGCTGCGCGATGTAGATGTGGCCGCGCTCGACCAGCTGCGGCATCTGGCGGTAGAACAGCGTCAGCAGCAGGGTGCGGATGTGGGCGCCGTCGACGTCCGCATCGGTCATGATGATGATGCGGTGGTAGCGCAGCTTGTCGACGTTGAACTCGTCCGGGCCGATCGAGGTGCCGAGGGTGGCGATCAGGGTGGTGATCTGTTCCGACGACAGCATCTTCTCGAAGCGCGCCTTTTCCACGTTCAGCACCTTGCCGCGCAGCGGCAGGATCGCCTGGAACTTGCGGTCGCGCCCTTGCTTGGCCGAGCCGCCTGCCGAGTCACCCTCGACGATGTACAGTTCGGCCAGCGCCGGGTCGCGTTCCTGGCAGTCGGCCAGTTTCGACGACAGGCCGAGGCCGTCCATGATGCCTTTACGGCGCGTCAGGTCGCGTGCCTTGCGCGCCGCTTCACGGGCGCGTGCTGCTTCCACGATCTTGCCGCAGATGATCTTGGCGTCGTTCGGCTTTTCGGCCAGGAAGTCGGTCAGCGTCTTGGCGACGATTTCCTCGACCGGGCCGCGCACTTCGGACGACACCAGCTTGTCTTTGGTCTGCGACGAGAACTTTGGTTCCGGCACTTTCACTGACAGCACGCAGGTCAGGCCTTCGCGCATGTCGTCGCCCGAGATCTCGACCTTGGCCTTCTTGGCAAAGTCGTTCTCGTCGATGTACTTGTTGATCACACGCGTCATCGCCGCGCGCAGACCGGTCAGGTGGGTGCCGCCGTCGCGCTGCGGGATGTTGTTGGTGAAGCACAGCACCTGCTCGTTGTAGGCGTCGTTCCACTGCATCGAGACGTCGACCGAGACGTTGGTGTTGTTGTCCGACATACGGTCGCCGGTAGCCTGGAACACGGTCGGGTGCAGCACGCTCTTGGTCTTGTTGATGTACTCGACGAAGCCGCGGGTGCCGCCCTCGAAGGCGAACACTTCTTCCTTGCCGCTGCGCTGGTCGCTCAACTTGATGTTGACGCCATTGTTCAGGAACGACAGTTCGCGGATACGCTTCGACAGGATCTCGTAGTGGAACTCGACGTGGGTGAAGATGGTCTCATCGGCCCAGAAGTGCACTTCGGTGCCGCGCTTGTCGGTTTCGCCGATGACCTTCATTGGCGAGACTTCGAAGCCGTCGCGCATCTCGAGCAGGCGGTTCAGCGGCACGCCGCGTTCGAATTCGAGCTGGTGCACTTTGCCGTTCTGGCGCACGGTCACGCGCAGCAGTTTCGACAGGGCGTTCACGCACGACACGCCGACGCCGTGCAGGCCGCCGGAGACTTTATAGGCGTTCTGGTTGAACTTGCCGCCGGCGTGCAGTTCGGTCAGGGCGATCTCGGTCGCCGAGCGTTTCGGCTCGTGCTTGTCGTCCATCTTGACGCCGGTCGGGATGCCGCGGCCGTTGTCGGTGATCGAGATCGAGTTGTCGGAGTGGATCGTGACGTGGATTTCGGTGCAGTAACCGGCCAGCGCTTCGTCGATCGAATTGTCCAGCACCTCGAACACGAGGTGGTGCAGGCCGGTGCCGTCCGAGGTGTCGCCAATGTACATGCCCGGACGCTTGCGAACTGCTTCGAGGCCTTCCAGGATCTGGATCGAGGCGGCGCCGTATTCCTCCGCCTGCGGGGCGGTGTTTTCTGCTGGGATATTCTCGGACATGGACTGCTTTCTATAAGACGATCTAATTCAGGCAAATGCAGGCGGGCTGCCGAAGCAGCCCGCGCGACGCGTCAGATGCGCATCGGCATGACGACATACTTGAAGTCGCCATTGTCGGGGATCGAGATCAGCGCCGACGAGTTGGAGTCGCCCAGGGCGATGTTCACCTGGTCGCACTTCAGGTTGTTGAGCACGTCGAGCAGGTAGGTGACGTTGAAGCCGATGTCGATGGCGTCGCCGCCGTAGTCGATCTCGAGTTCTTCGACCGCTTCTTCCTGGTCGGCATTGGTCGAGCTGATCTTCATGACGCCCGGCTCGATGATGCAGCGCACGCCCTTGAACTTGTCGCTGGTCATGATCGCGGCGCGCTGCAGCGAACGCAGCAGTTCTTCGCGGCTGATCGTGAAGTCGTTCTTGTAGCCCTTCGGGATCACGCGGGTGTAGTCAGGGAATTTGCCTTCAACCAGCTTCGAGACCAGCTCGATGTCGGCGAAGGTCAGTTTCACCTGCGAGGCCGCGATGTCCAGGCGCACGGTTTCGTCGCTTTCTTCCAGCAGGCGCTGCAGCTCGATGATGGTCTTGCGCGGGATGATCACTTCCTGGCGCTCGAACTGCTGTTCGGTCTCCACCTGGCAAAAAGCGAGGCGGTGGCCGTCTGTAGCTACTGCAATAATGTTGGAGCCGTCCAGCACCAGCAGCAGTCCGTTCAGGTAGTAACGGATGTCCTGCTGGGCCATCGAGAAGTACACCATGTTGAACAGGTGCTTCAGGGTCTTTTGCGGCAGCGTCACCGATGCGTTGTGGCTTTCGGCCACCGACACGGTCGGGAATTCCTCGGCCGCCAGCGTCTGCAGCGCGAAGCGCGACTTGCCGCTCTGCACGGCCAGGCGCTTGTTCTGCAGCGTCATGGTGACGTCGCCTGATTCCGGCAGCGCGCGCAGGATGTCGAGCAGCTTGCGCGCTGCAACCGTGGTGCCGGCCACATCGTCGCCCGCACCGATATTGGCGTGCGTGGTGATCTGCACTTCGGTGTCGGTCGACAGGAAAGACACGCTCTCGCCGTTTTTGCGAATGAGGATATTGGCCAGAATCGGCATAGTGTGCCGACGCTCGACAATACCGCTCACGATCTGCAGTGGCCGGAGAAGCGTGTCTCGGGTGGATTTGACCAATTGCATAGTTATCCTCAGGTCGTTAAAGATTGGGTTTATTGCTAATGCGATATTTTGCCATTGCCCGGGAAAAACACAACTTGCCGTTCCCAGGCACCGGGAATCAACCCTTCAGGGTCTGTTCCAGCACGTGCAGCTCGTGGTTGCACTCGGCGTTCTTCTGGCGGTCGCCGGCGATCTTGCGCACCGCGTGCAGCACGGTGGTGTGGTCGCGGCCGCCGAACAGTTCGCCGATTTCCGGCAGACTCTTCTGGGTCAGCTCTTTCGCCAGGTACATGGCGATCTGGCGCGGACGGGCGATGTTGGCCGGGCGGCGCTTGGAATACATGTCCGCCACCTTGATGTTGAAGAAGTCCGCCACCGTCTTCTGGATGTTTTCCACAGAGATCTGGCGGTTCTGCACCGACAGCAGATCCTTGAGGGCTTCCTTCACCACGTCGATGGTGATGTCCTTGCCGTGGAAGCGCGAGTACGCCAGGATCTTGCGCAGCGCGCCTTCCAGTTCGCGCACGTTCGAGCGCAGGTGCTTGGCGACAAAAAAGGCGACGTCGTCCGACAGGGTCACGTCCTCGGACTGCGCTTTTTTCAAGAGAATCGCCACCCGCATTTCCAGTTCCGGCGGCTCGATCGCCACCGTCAGGCCGGAGTCGAAGCGCGAGATCAGGCGGTCGTCCATGCCCGTGATCTCTTTCGGATAGGTATCCGACGTGATGATGATCTGTTTCTTGGCCGCGATCAGCGCTTCGAACGCGTAGAAGAACTCTTCCTGCGTCCGGCTCTTGCCACCGAAGAATTGAATATCGTCGATCAGCAGCATGTCGAGCGAATGATAGTAATGCTTGAAATCGTCGAAGCCCTTGCGTTGATAGGCGGTAACGACGTCGCGCACGTACTGCTCGGCGTGGATGTAGCGGATGCGCGCGCCCGGCTGGTCGGCCATGACCTGGTTGCCGATCGCATGGATCAAGTGGGTTTTGCCAAGGCCGACGCCGCCGTAGAAGAACAGCGGGTTGTACGACACGCCCGGGTTGTTGGCGACCTGGATCGCGGCGGCGCGCGCCAGCTGGTTGGCTTTACCGGTGACGAAACTGTCGAACGTGAGCTCGGTGTTGATGCGGCTCTGCTCGCGCTTGGGCGAGTTAGCGATGTTCAGGTTCTGGGTCGGGCTCGGCGCACTCGGCATACCCGGCATACCCGGCATGCCCGGCGCTTCCTGGCCGGGGGCAGGGCGTGGCGCGTCGAAGTCCACGATGGACGTGGTCCCGGCAGCGCTCGCGGGTTTACGCGACGGATTGGTCTTCGGGTCGAGCACGAACTGCACCTCGACCGGCGCTTCCCAATACTGGGCGGCGAGCTCGGTGATGCGGGTGGCGAACTGCGTCTTGACCCAGTCGAGCTTGAAGCGGTTGGGCGCGGCGATGCGCAGCTTGCCGTCTTCGTAGTCGAGGGCGACCAGCGGTTTGATCCACGCGCTGTACTGCTGGGGCGTCAGCTCGAGCTCCAGCTGCGCGGATGCGGTCTGCCAAAAGTTTTCCATACTTCGCTAATTGATACGTAACACGCTATTTTACCTGTCTCGGCCCAAGTTATCCACAGGCGGCTCACATATTTTCCACCGAAAGTTCGTGCGCTTGCCAGCCTGCCAAGCCCCCGCATGCTCATCCATCAAACAACAGCTTTCTTGACATTGGGATGTGAACTAGGGTCTAATTCAGGGTTCCCCGTCCGTGCGCCATCTCATGCCGTGATTTTTACGGCGGCTGGTGATCGGGCGACAAGAGACTTGCTGTGGCGTGACGCTGGCTTAACCTTCTGCGAAACTGTCATTGGCGCCGAATCTGACAAAGACGTCAGACCCGATTTTGCACTTTATTTTGCTTTAAGCGAGACCACCATGAAACGTACTTACCAACCTTCCGTCGTCCGTCGCAAGCGCACGCACGGCTTCCGCGCACGTATGGCTACCCGTGGTGGCCGTCAAGTCCTGAACGCTCGCCGCGCCAAGGGCCGCAAGCGTCTGGCAGTCGTCTAAGACGACCGCCCGCACCATTGACGCGGTCGGCATGACAGGCGAAGGTTCGCACGACTTCGCGCGCGTTCGGCGCATCGTTAAAACGGATGAATTTTCATCCGTTTTTCGTTTGCGGCCGGCGCAAAAATCGGCGCATTTCGTGCTCTACACGCGACCGAATTCCCTGCCGCATGCGCGGCTGGGCGTCGTTGCGGCCAAGCGCTTCGCGCCGCGCGCGGTCACGCGCAACACGATCAAGCGCATTACGCGCGAACTGTTCCGCACCAGCAAATTGCAGGCCGTCGATTGCATCGTACGCCTGTCGCGTCCGGTCAATACCAAGGCCGGCCCGGCCACCACCCGCGCCCTGAAGGCAGAGCTGCGCGTCGAACTGGCACGCCTGTTTGCATCACAACGGCCGCGTCCCGCGCCGCCGGCGTCATCATGAACAAGCTGCTGATCTGGTTGCTTCGCGGCTACCAGCTGCTGCTGTCTCCGATGCTGGGACCGCGTTGCCGGTTCTACCCCAGCTGTTCCAATTATGCGATCGAAGCGCTGCGCGTCCATGGCGCCGCACGCGGTTCGTTCCTGACCGCGCGCCGCCTGTGCCGCTGCCATCCGTGGCATCCAGGCGGCCTGGACCCGGTGCCGTCCAAGGACGCCAAGCAATCCCCACCAGCCGCTTGCGGTTGCAACCACTCCTGAAGACTCCAATGGAATTCAATAAACGTACTGTCCTGTGGATCGTGTTCGCCATTTCCCTGATTGTTCTGTGGAACAACTGGA
>Ga0265798_10000174_pt1 | contig 123064 bp, 90 predicted proteins | sample P3T30metagenome_FD_192430 | JGI IMG/M metagenome (GOLD analysis project Ga0265798, IMG submission 192430) | Plant litter microbial communities from East Loma Ridge, Irvine, California - P3 T30 | ecosystem: Environmental > Terrestrial > Plant litter > Unclassified | place: USA: California...
ACGCGCGCAAACCATTTCTTGAAACCTGCGCCTTTCATGATGGCTCCGTCTCGATGCCGATACGGATTGGACAGCAAGGCAGCTCGGCAGTTCAGTGCTCATCCACAGCTAACGATGACAGCGCCAAAAAAACGTCATCGCCGCGTGGGCGGCGATGACGTTCTGCTTGTGAGGAATGGTCGCAGCGAGCGGTGTCGCTGCGCTATGCGATCAAGCCTTCTTCTGCTGCGCGATCCAGTTGTCGACCAGCTCACCCAGCACGTCCAGCGGCACCGACCCGGCGCCCAGCACCAGGTCGTGGAACGCCGGCAGCGAATACTTGTCGCCCAGTTCCGTCTGCGCCTTCTGGCGCAGTTCCAGGATGCGCAGCATGCCGATCATGTAGGCATTCGCCTGGCCCGGCCACACGATGTAGCGCTCGGTTTCCTGCACGCCCATGCCGTAGTCGATCGCCTGCTGGCGCGTCCATCCTTTGGTGTGAATGCCGGTGTCGGCTACCAGGCGGCGGGCGCGGAACAACTCTGAACCGAGCGCGCCGAGCAGGCCCGGCACGTCGCCCTCATACCAGCCCTGCTCCACCGCCAGGCGTTCGGTGTACAGCGCCCAGCCTTCCGAGTGGGCGCTGCCGCCGCTGAAGATGCGCTGGCTGCGGAATTTCGGGATGCCGGTCTGTTCCTGCTGGATCGCCAGCTGGAAGTGGTGGCCCGGCACCGCCTCGTGGTAGGCCAGGCTACGCATGCGGATCATGTCGAAGGTCGGGCCGCGCAGCGGCACCCAGAAGATGCCCGGACGGCTGCCGTCCGGCGCCGGCATGGTGTAGTGGGCGGCGGCCGACGGTTCGGTCAGCGGCGGCACGCGGCGCACGTCGACCGGGGCGCGCGGCTTGAGGTTGAACAGCGAGGCGCTACGACGTTCGGCGTCGAGCACCATCTCGTTGTAGCTGGCGATGATGCTTGGCCTCGGATCGGCGTCGCCCTTCGGCTGGAAGCGCGCGTCGAGCTGCTTCATGCGCGCCTCGATGCCGCCTTCGGTGAGGCCCTGCGAACGCAGGTGCTTGTCCATCTCGGCTTCGATGCGCGCCACTTCGCGCAGGCCGATGTTGTGGATCTGGTCCGCGGTCAGCCTGGTGCTGGTGAAGTTTTCCAGCGCGCGCGCGTAGGCCTTGTCGCCGCCGGGCAGGCGCGAGATGCCGGCCACGTCGCCGGTCTTCGGATGGATCTCGGCCAGGTGGGCCTGGACGCGGGTGTAGGCCGGGCGCACCTTCTGTTCGACGGTGCGGGTGGCGCGCGCGATGGCGGCCTGGCGCGCTTCGGGCGTCAGGTCCTTCATCGACGCGGTCTTTTCCGCCAGCGAGGTTACCAGCACGTTTTCGGCGGCGCCTGGCTTCAGGAAGTGGTCGACCTGGAACTGCGCGCGCTCGAGGATGAAGCGCGGCGGGGTCAAGCCCTTGGCGGCGGCGCCCTTGCCGCGCGCCAGTGCTTCGTCCATGCGCGTGCCCACCTGGTCCAGGCGCGCCAGGTAGCTGTCGACGTCCTGGGCGTTGCGCAGCGGGTGGGTGTTGGTCATGTAGTTGACCAGGCTGACCTGCACGCCGCTGAACTGCGAGAACACCCAGTTGTAGTCCTCGAACTGCTCATTCGCGATCACGTTCTGCAGCGACCAGCGCATCACGGCGGCCGAGATCTTCTGGGTCGCGTCGAGCGGGCTGGCGGCGAAGCCGTCCAGGCGCTTGAGACCGGCGCGCGCCATGTCCTGTACCTTCTTGCGGTAGGCCGGGCTCAGTGGCGTCAGTTCGCGATCGAGCCTGGCCTGCTCGGCGCCGCTGAAGTACTGGGTCGACGTTGCCAGCTGCGGGTTGAGGCGCACCCAGTCCTCGGCGAACTTGTCGGCCCACTGGTCGAAGGCCTTGTACGGCGCCACGGCGGCCTTGGCGCTCGGCGCCGGCGTGGCGGCGTGCGCCGCCGGGATGACGGCGGCGGCGATGGTGGTGGCTAGTGCGGCGGGCAGGAACAGGGCGGCGACGGCGGCGCGCAGGCGGGAAGCGGGCATCGTGGATCTCTTTCGGAATGTCGTAGGCGTTGAACGGCTTGAGTCACTACAGGTGCTTTATTGCTGATAGACAAGGTAGCACGGAAGTGAACAGTTCAACAACGGCAACAGTTGTAAGCTGGCGTACGTACGGCCATCATGCGCCAGACATTATTCGTCGAGGTCGCGCCGGCGTGCCCGGCCCAGCGCATCGCTGCCGGCGCCGGCGGCAATGATGCGGTCCTTGATCTCCATCTCGCCGCCGATGTAGACCAGCACGGCGCTGAAGCACGCCAGCACCTTCCAGCCGATCAGCAGGAACAGCACCAGCAGCGCCAGGCCGACGCCGGCGACGGCGAGGTTGAACTGGCGTCCGGTCAGGTTGAACGCCGTGAACTTGCGTTCGCGGCGGCGGAAGAACAGCGCGAACCATAGCCAGTATGGAATCGCGTACACGAAGTACAGCAGCATGCCGATCCCGAACGGGAAGCCGACCACCGGCACCATGAACGCCAGCGCGCCGCCGACGGCGATGCCGAGCCAGTAAAGGAAAAGACTGCGGTAGAACGTGTTACGCATGGGGCTCCTGTAACGACGGAAGATGTCGGCGCCGATCTTACAACATGGCGCTGTCACCGTACGCTATTGATGGGTTTGATCGCAACACAAAGCAATTGCTCAACAGAAGAAACACGATCTCCGTCGAGCGCGCGGCGCCAGCCCAGATAATTCGGCAGGTAGCGTGACGCCACCCCATGGAAACGGGCCAGCCACGCGCGCAAACGCTGATGGTAAGCATTGACGTTCTGCACGTGAATCGCCCCGGCGCTGCTGTAACGGACCCGTGCGCCGGCCCGCAGATTCACCGCCTGGTGCGCAATCCCGTGTCGGCGGGCGAAGCTGCGCTAGGCCGCATTGGCATCGGTCACGAGCAGCGCCTGCGGGTCGAGCACCGGCAAGAGGTGGCGCGCGGCCTGTTGCGCCGTCAACGGCCCGCGTCCGGCGACGGCATCGGTGGTCTGTCCGGCGCGGTCGCGCGCGACCAGGATGCAATCGAGCTCGCGCGAGATGCCGCGCCTGCGCGCCGCGCTGCCCCGCTTGCGCGCCGGCCGGTCGAGTTGGCGCGCTCCTTTTTGCGATTCCAGCATGAACATCTCGTCGGCCTCGACGATGCCGGACAGGCGCTGCGGCGCGTCATCCTTGACCCGGTGCAGGAACCGGTGGCGCCAGCGGAACGCCGTGTTGCGGTGCACGCCCACCGCGTCCGCGGCGTTGCGCACGGGGCGCGAATCCAGCAGAGCTTGCAGGTAGTCGATCCATTTTTCGCGCAGGCGCAGGCGCGCCAGCGCCGTACCGGTCAGATCGTTGAAGGTGCGGCCGCAATGGCGGCAGCGATAACGCTGCAGGCTGTTGGCGTGGCCGTGCCGCTGCCAGTGAGGGCCATGGCAGCGCGGGCAGCGGCGGTCGCTTGAGCGCGCTTGCTCGATGAGCGCGATGACCTGTGCCAGGCCGGCGGCCGGCCGCAGCGCGTGTAACACCTGCAGGCGCTGCGGCTGGTTCAGCGTGGGCAGGCGTGCGAACCACTTTTTGAAGCCAGGGGCTTTCATGAACGCTCCGTATCGATGCCGATATGGATTGGACAGCCGGGCAGCTCGGCAGTTCAATGCTCATCCATAGCTAACGATGACAGCGCCTACAACATCGAACCGTGCCGGCGCTGTTTGCCGTTCAGCCGCAAGCATGTTCGTATAATGCCGGCGACCATCACGACCACAGGACACCGCATGCAGCAGCTCAGGGACGCGCTCGAACAGCGCCAGATCGCCATCTATTTCGCGACCGTGGCTATCGCCGCGCTGGCTGCCCTCACCTTGCCGGGCACCACTGCGCTGGAAGCGCTGGTCAACCCGGCGCTGGCCCTGATGCTGTTCGTGACCTTCCTGCAGGTGCCGCTGGCCGAGCTGGGACGGGCATTCACGCAGAGCCGCTTCATCGGCGCCCTCCTCGTTACCAATTTTGTCGTCATCCCGCTGCTGGTGGCGCTGCTGCTGCCGCTGGCGCCAAATGCGCCGCTGGTACAACTGGGCGTGCTGCTGGTGCTGCTGGCGCCCTGCATCGACTACGTGGTGACCTTCGCCCACCTGGGCCGCGCCGACGCGCGCCTGCTGCTGGCTGCCACCCCGGTGCTGCTGCTGGCGCAGATGGCGCTGCTGCCGCTGTACCTGCGCCTGCTGCTGGGCGACGCGGCGGCGGCGCTGGTGCAGCCCGGCCCCTTCATCGACGCTTTCATCTGGCTGATCGCGGCGCCGCTGGCGCTGGCGGCGCTGGTGCAGTTCGCCGCCGCGCGCAGTCATGGCGCGGCGCGCGCCGGTGCCCTGCTCGGCCTGCTGCCGGTGCCGGCTACCGCGCTGGTGCTGTTCGTGGTGGTGGCCTCGGTGGTCCCGCAGTTGGGCCAGGCGCGCGACGCCGCGCTGGGCGTGCTGCCGCTGTACGCCGCCTTCGCGCTGCTGGCCCCGCTCGCCGGCTGGCTGGTGGCGCGCCTGTTCCGCCTGGCCGCGCCGGCTGGACGCGCGGTGGCGTTCAGCGGCGCCACCCGCAACTCGCTGGTGGTGCTGCCGCTGGCCATGGCCGTGCCCGGCGCGCTGCCGCTGCTGCCGGCGGTGATCGTCACCCAGACCCTGGTCGAACTGCTGGCCGAACTGGTCTACGTGCGCGTGATCGCACGCTTCGGCAGCACGGCGCGCCAAGCTGGCGCTTGATCCGGCGTCGATCGGCTAGACTGATTGGCAAGAAGCTTGAGCTGCCGCAAGCGCGGGCGGCGCTCGTCCGCGCCCGACATGATCGAGTATGACCACAGCAAAAAGGAACCTGCCATGCCGCTTTCGCAATCCGTCCACGAACAAATGAGCCAGCGCCTGAACCAGGCGCGTGAAGACCTGCTGGGCGCGGTGCGCGCGCGTACCGATGCCGATGAAGGCGACACACCGTCGATCGCCCCCGGCGCGCACACGGTGCCGGGCGACGACCGCCCCACCGCCGAGATGATCAGCCACGACGAAGCGCACCTGGCCGAGCACGACACCAATACCCTGCACGAGATCGACGTCGCCCTCGGCAAGCTCGCCAACGGCGGCGCCGGCATCTGCGAGTCGTGCGGCTGCGAGATCCCGGACGAGCGCCTGCTCGCCACCCCGACCGTGCGTTTCTGTATCGCGTGCCAGGACCGCATCGAGAAAGAAAGCGGCATCGGCCGCGGCCCGACGATGTAGCCATGCGCATCAGCCCGGCGCCGATGCCCGTTGCGGCGGACGGCATCAGTCCCCGCGCAGGCGCAGCGCGTTGAGCACCACCAGCGCCGACCCGGCCGCCATACCAAGACCGGCCATCCACGGCTGCAGCAAACCCACCGCCGCCGCCGGGATCGCCACCACGTTGTACAGCGTCACCCAGGCCAGGTTCTGGCGGATCACCGCCAGCGTGCGGCGCGCGGTGTCGGCGGCCTCGGCCAATGGCTGCAGGCCCTCGCCCAGCAGCACCACATCGGCATGCAACTGCGCCAGCTCGGCGCCGCGCCCCATCGCGAACGAGACGTCGGCGCCGCGCAGCACCGCCGCATCGTTGACGCCGTCGCCCACCATCGCCACCACCGCGCCCTGGCGCTGCAGGCGGCGCACGTAGCTCAGCTTTTCTTCGGGCAGCTTGCCACCCAGCGCGCCGGCGATGCCCAGCTGGGCCGCGATCTGCTGCGTGGTCTCATGGTCGTCGCCGCTAAGCAGCAGCACCGTCTTGCCGGCCGCGCGCAGGCGCCGCACCACGTCGGCGGCCTCTGGACGCAGTTCGTCGCACAGGTCGAAGCGCGCCAGCCAGCCGTCGGCGTTGCCGAGCCAGACCGCGGTGGTCCCGGCCAGCACCGCCGCGCGCGCCACGCCGCCGGCCACGCCCTCGACCCAGGCCGCGCTGCCGAGCCGGTAGCAGCGATTGCCGACCCAACCCTCGACGCCCTGGCCGATTACGAAACGCACTCGTTGCGCCAGCAGCGGCACTGCATCGCCCTCCTCTTCGTCGCCCGCGTCCTGGACGTGCGCTTGCGCCGCTTCGGCCGCGGCCCGGATCGGCCGTGCCAGCGGATGCGGATTGTCCGCGACCAGGGCGGCGGCGATGCGCAGACAGGCGTCGACTCCGAGCGCGCCCACCGGCACCGCCTGGTGCAGCTCGGGGCGGCCATGGGTCAGGGTCCCGGTCTTGTCGAACACCACGTGGGTGGCGCGATCGAACGTTTCCAGCGTGTGTGGACGCAGCGCCAGCACGCCGCGCCGCAGCAGGCGGTCGGTAGCGGCGGCCAGTGCGCTCGGGGTGGCCAGCGACAGCGCGCACGGACAGCCCGCCACCAGCACCGCCAGCGCCGCCTGCCAGGCGCGCGCGGCGTCGCTTGGCAGCCAGGCGCAGAACACCAATACCGCCAGCGCCAGCAGGCCGCCCATGAACCAGCCGGTGGCGCGCTCGGCGCGCCGCGCCAATGCCGGCTTGCCCTGCACTGCGCGCTCGGCCAGGCGCACCAGCAGGGCCAGCGTGCTGTCGCCGGCGCCCGAGACCACCCGCAGCACGATCGCCTGGCCGACGTTGAGCGCCCCTCCCGGCAGCGTGTCGCCGGGGCCGCGCCGGCGCGTGCGGCTTTCGCCGCTGAGCAGCGCCAGGTCGACCACGGTGTCGCCTTCGTGGATGATGCCGTCGGCCGGCGCGGCCTGGCCGGCCTGCACCAGCACCAGGTCGCCCGCCTGCAGCGCGCCGGCCGGCACGGGTTCGGTGTCGCGCGCCAGCGGGTCGCCGCGCAGGAGCAGCGCCGATTGCGGCAGGCCGCGCTGCAACCGCTCGAGCGCGCCGGCGGCCTGGCGCCGCGCTGCCAGCTCCAGATAGCGGCAGCCCAGCAGCAGAAAGATGAACAGCGCCACCGACCCGAAATACACTTCACCGGCGCCCGACAGCAGCGCCGCGCAGCTGCCGACGAAGGCGGCGCCGATCCCCAGCGCGAGCGGCAGGTCGACGTCCGGCACGCCGCGCCGCAGGCCGCGCCAGGCGCCGCCGAAAAAAGGACGCGCCGAATACAACAGCGCCGGCAGCGCGAACAGCAGGCCGGCCCAGTCCATGGTCTCGGCCGAAGCGGCGTCGGCGCCGCCGCCGCCGCCGCGCGCATCGTCCTCGACCACACCCACCAGCCAGGCCGGCAGCGCATACATCGTGACCTGCAGGGTCGACAGGCCAGCCACGCTCATCTGGCGCAGCAGGGTGCGGCGCGCCCGTTCAAGGCCGGCGCCGTGGCGCGGCGCAGCGCCCGGCCAGGCCGTCAGGCCGATCGCGCGCAGGCGCTGCACGATCGCGTCGGCGCTGCAGGCCGACGGGTCCCAGCGCACCGTCACGCGCGCGCTGGCCAGGTCCATCTGCGCCGTGCGCACGCCGGTCAGTTGGCCGATGCTGCGCTCGACCAGCCAGACGCCGGCCGCGCAGCGCACGCCGTCGACGCTGAAGTCGGCTTCGCCGCGCGGGTCGGTCGAGGTGCTGACGGCGGCAACGGCGATGGAGTCGCCATCCGGATCGGCGACGCAGGTCGCTGGCGGAGCGAAGGCGGCGCGGGTGGCGTAGTAGGCGGCGCAACCGGCATCGGCGATGGCCTGGCCGGCCGCCGCGCAGCCGGCGCAGCACATGGTGCGCGCGCTGCCTTCGATCGTGGCTTGCCAGCAGCTGTCAAGCGCCAGCGGCCGGCCGCAGTGAAAGCAGCCTGCCGGTTCGCCGCGCGCCTGTTTTGCCGCCGCCTCGGCGATCGCGTCCGCCAGCACTGCACTCATGCGTTACTCCTTTCGGTTCGGGCACGGCAAGGCTTGCGGGCACGGCATTGGCCGCGCCAGTGGATAAACGCCGGGATTGCGCGTCAGATGGTCTGCGAGTGGCGCGGGGCGTCGCTGCGGGTGGCCAGATAGCGGTCGAACACCATGCACACGTTGCGGATCAGGAGCCGGCCCTTCATCGACACGCTCAGCCAGTCGTGGCCTACGCGTATGAGTCCATCGGCTTCCATCGCTCTCAGCTCGGTCAGCTCGTCGGCGAAGTACTTGTCGAACACGATCGGGAACGCTTGCTCGATCGCCGGGATCGACAGCTCGAACTGGCACATCAGCTTCTGGATGATGGTGCGGCGCAACGCGTCGTCCATCGACAGGCGCAGGCCGCGCTGCACCGGCAGTTCGTTCTGGTCGATCATGTCGTAGTACTCCTCGAGCGTCTTGACGTTCTGGCTGTAGGTGGCGCCGACCGAACCGATGCTCGACACGCCGCAGGCCACCAGGTCGGCATCGGCGTGGGTCGAGTAGCCCTGGAAGTTGCGGTGCAGGCGGCCCTGGCGCTGGGCCACCGCCAGGTCGTCGTCCGGCTTGGCGAAATGGTCCATGCCGATGTAGACGTAGCCGGCCGCGCCGAGGCGCTCGATGCACAGCTGCAACATCTGCAGCTTGGTGTCGCTGTCGGGCATGTCGGCGTCCAGGATGCGGCGCTGCGGCTTGAACAGGTGCGGCATATGGGCGTAGTGATACACCGAGATGCGGTCCGGATCGGCGGCCACCACCTTGTCCAGCGTCGCGGCCATGGTGCTCATGGTCTGCTTCGGCAGGCCGTAGATCAGGTCGATGCTGATCGAGCGAAAACCCGCGGCGCGCGCGGCGTCGATCACGGCGCGCGTTTCTTGCTCGGGCTGGACGCGGTTGACGGCTTTTTGTACGTCGGTGTCGAAATCCTGCACGCCCAGGCTGATGCGGTTGAAGCCCTGGCGCCGCAGGCTGTGCACGCGCTCGACCGAGACGGTGCGCGGATCGACTTCGATCGAGTACTCGCCCACGCTGTCGGGCGCGAAGCGGAAGCTGCGCCGGATGTGGGCCATCAGGTCGCCCATCTGTTCATCGCTCAGGTAGGTCGGCGTGCCGCCGCCGAAGTGCAGTTGCTCGACCTCGTTCATGCCGGCGAACAGCATGCCCTGCATCTCGATCTCGCGCTTCAGGTAAGCCAGGTAGGTGGCGGCCTTGTCGCGGCGCCTGGTGACGATCTTGTTGCAGGCGCAGTAGTAGCAGACCGTGTCGCAGAACGGGATGTGCAGGTACAGCGACAGCGGACGCTTGCCGCCGCGGGTGCGCACGCCGGCTACCGCGTGCAGGTAGTCGCGGTAGCCGAACCCGGGCGTAAAGCGGTCGGCGGTGGGATACGAGGTGTAGCGCGGGCCGGACTTGCCCAGGCGGCTGAGCAGGTCGGCGTCGAATTCGACGGCGTGGAATGGGGCGCCGGCGAGCGGAGACGAGGACGTCGCGCCGACAAGCGGCGCGGATAACGGGACGGGACTGGTGGCTGAGAATTGTTCAACGAGCATGACGATCTGACTCCGGCAGGTGGCCGCTTTGCGAAACTGCAAAGTGACACGGACTGACGCCAGTCTATTGACCTGCCTCCGGCGAATCTTTGACTTGCATCAAATATGGCTGAGTCTGGTCAACATGCGAATTGTCGAGCAGAACCGGACAGGGCCGTCGATACCCCGATTTCCCCGCTTCTTTAGCAAGAAATAGCCGAAGAAACCCTGATTTGAATCAAAATTTTGCCGGCAGTGTAAGCTTGCAGGATGGACAACCTGACCCACTCCCTGGTCGGCCTGGCCCTGGGCGAGATCGTCGATCGCGCCCTGCCGCCCGCCTCCAGCCCAGAACATGCGCGCACCCGGCATCGGGTGCTCTTGACCACCGGCGCGCTGGCCAGCAACTTCCCCGACCTCGACCTGGTGCTCACGCCCCTGCTGGCGCTGCCGCTGGGCTACCTGCTGCACCACCGCGGCCATACCCACACCCTGCTGTACGCCCTGCCCCAGCTGGCGCTGCTGTTCGGGCTGATGTGGCTGCTGTGGCCGGGCGCGCGGCGCCTGCTGCGCGAAGACCGGGTGGCGCGCTGGGCCACGCTGGGCGCCGGCGCGCTGGGCATGGTGCTGCACCTGACCTTCGACTCGCTGAATGTCTATGGCGTACACCCGTTCCACCCCTTCGATTCGCGCTGGCTTTATGGCGACCTGATCTTCATCATCGAGCCGGTGTTCTGGACCGCGCTCGGCATCGCGCTGGCGCTGCTGGCGCCGCGCCGGTCGCTGCGCCGGATATTCTGCGGCCTGATCGTGACGGCGTCGCTGCTGTTCGCCTGGCTCGGCTTCCTGCAATGGGGGTCGCTCGCCGCCCTGCTGTTGCTGGCAGGTGCGGTGGCGCTGGCGATGCGCCGCAGCGCGGCGGCGGGATTGAGCACCGCGCTGCTGGCCTGCGTCGGCTTCGTCGTTGTCCAGGCCGGCGCCGCGCACCAGGCGCGCGAACAGATCCGCGCCGCGCTGGCCAAGGCCGAGCCTGGCAGCCGGGTGCTGGACCTGCCGCTGTCGGCCTTCCCTTCGAATCCGCTGTGCTGGTCGTTCGCCGCGATCACACGCGACGATGCGGCCGGCAGCTACGCGGTGCGCCTCGGCGTGCTGAGCCTGGCGCCGGGCGTGACGAGCGTGGCGGCCTGCCCGGCGCGCTTCGGCGGCGAGCCCGGTTCCGATCCGAAGGCGCTCTCATGGAAGTACCGCGAAGGAAACACCCTGGCCGGGCTGCGCACGCTGCGCAGCGAAAACTGCCACTTCGACGCCTGGCTGCGCTTCGCGCGGGTGCCGTCGCTGGTCGATGGCAAGGCGACCGACATCCGCTTCGGGCCGGCGGATGCGCCGAATTTCTCGACCCTGCCGTATGCGGAGATGGCAGACAAGCCTTGTCCGGCGCCGGTACCGCAATGGGGGCAGCCGCGCGCCGATCTGCTGGACGACTAACGAGTAGCAGCGGGTCAGTCGGCTGCGGCGTGGATGTCCACCAGCGTAGAGGGCGGCGTCGAGACGCGTTTATCGCACGTCAGCGGTGCGCGGGTGCTTTGGCTAAAGCGCGACACTGTGTCGGAGATGCCGGGCCCAGCCCCGCAAATGCGAACGGCGCACGCTTCCGAACCACACATTGCTTGAACCACAAGAAAGAACACATGACGACAGAACTCACCTTGCTCGGCTGGACCCTCGTCCTGGCCCTGGTCCAGATTCTTCTGGCATCGACCCTGCGCACCCAGGAAACCGGCGTCAAGTACAACGCCGGCCCGCGCGACGGCGGCGCCCCGCCCCCGCGGCCGGTGACGGCGCGCCTGCAGCGGGCCCAGGCCAACCTGTTTGAAACCCTGCCCCTGTTCGCGGCCGCGGTCTTGATCGCCCACGTGTCGGGCAGTGAGGGCGACCTGACGCTGTGGGGTTGCTGGTTGTACCTGGTGGCGCGCATCGTCTACGTGCCGCTGTACGCGGCCGGCATCCCGATGGTGCGCTCGCTGGTCTGGCTGGTGTCGCTGGCGGGACTGGCGCTGGTGCTGGCGGCAATCTTGTGGCAGTGAGCAGCCCGCCAGCCATCGAGATTATTTGATGGCGAGTTGATCGAGATCAAACGCTCGTCTGACGCCACCGAGGGCGCGGCGTATAGTGGATCGCCATGCGACCAGTCTCTGGTGGCAAGCAACCCCGGCAAGCCACCCCGAGCGGAGATGCCATGTACAAGACCATCCTCGTCCACGTCGACGGCAGCGCGCGCCAGCCGAGCCGGCTGCTCGCCGCCGCGCAGCTGGCCGACGAGCACGGCGGCCACGTGGTCGGCAGCGCCGCCACCGGCATGTCGATGGCGAGCTACGCGGTGCTGAACGGCTCGATGGCGATGCCGGTGCCGAACCGCGAGTTCCAGGACCTGCGCAACGCCGCCGCCACCCTGCTCGACGGTTTCGTCGACCAGGCCACGCGGCTCGGCATCCCGGCGCTTGACACCCGCCTGGTCGAAGACAGCACCCGCGACGCCCTGCTGCTGCAGTCGCGCTACGCCGACCTGGTGGTGCTGAGCCAGGACAACGGCGCCAGCGGGAGCAAGCCCGGCCTGGAAGAAGGCGCACTGCGCGGCCTGCCGCAATACCTGGCGCTGCACGGCGTGCGTCCGGTGCTGGTGGTGCCGGCCAACCATTACGGCCAGCCGCTGGCTGCCAACGTGCTGGTCGGCTGGGACGGCGGCGTACCGGCCCAGCGCGCCATCGACGCCGCGCTGCCGCTGCTGCGCGTAGCCGGCAGCGTCAAGCTGGCGGTGATCAATCCCGACGACCAGCCCGGCCTGCACGGCGACCAGCCGGGTGGCGACATGGCGTTGCACCTGGCGCGCCATGGCGTGCGGGTCGACGTCGAGGTCGAGCGCACGCGCGCGCCGGAAGCCGAGGCGCTGATGGACATGGCGCGCGATTGCCACGCTGGCCTGCTGGTCACCGGCGCATTCGGCCACAGCCGCTACCGCGAATGGATTTTAGGCGGCGTCACGCGCGAGATGCTCGACCACGCACCGGCGCCGCTGCTGATCGCACACTGACTGCACACTGACTGCGCACTGAAATCCCCTCCACGCATCCTCGATCCTGAAAGTGACCCCGTCGATGACCTTCCGCCGCTTCCCCGACTCCGGCGCCGGCGCCCTGGGCGCCGCGATCCGGCACGCCCGGCGCCACCTGTGCGCACGCCTGGCCGACTGCGCCGACGCCGACTGCACCCCGGACGACTGCTTCGCGCAGGCCTTTCCCGGCCTGGTGACGGCGGTGGAAGCCGGATTCCGGCACGAGGAACTGGTGATGGAGACGGTCGACTACGCGCTGCTGCACGAGCACCGCGCCGAGAACGCGACCATCCTGGCCGCCCTGCACCGCGCCATGCCGCTGGTCGAGGATGGCGACATCGCCCTCGGCCGGCAACTGGTGGAGGCGCTGCACGACCTGCTGTCGCTGCACCGCCTGAGCACCGACCTGGTACTGGCGGTGGCGCCGCGCGCGCCAGTGGCGCGCCTGCGCCCGCGCGTGCCGCGCCTGCTGCAGCCTGCCGGGTCGCGCGCCCGGCCGCACTGAGATCACTTCAATCCGCCGTCCGGATCGGACGGCGCGGCTACTTGAGCCCTTGCCGCCGGCGCCGGATCACGTCGCCCGACACCATGAACACGCCATCGCCCTTGTAGTGCAGCGTCTCCGGGTGGCGCGGCCGCGCCTGCACGCGCGCCGCCACCACTTCCCAGATGAAGAAATCGTAGCGCTGCACCATGCTGTCGTCGTGCAGCCGGCATTCGAACTGGGCGTAGCACTCGCGGATCGAGGGCGCGCCGACGTGGCTGCTCGGTTCCGGCGTCAGGCCGAACGCCTCGAACTTGTCGATCTCGGCGCCGGTGGTGGAACCAACGCCCAGTACCGCCTCGATCTGGTCGCTGGTCGGCAGGTTGATCACGCATTCGCGGCTTTCACGGACCAGGCGCTGGCTATGGTTGCCTGAAGCGATCACGCAACCGATCAGCGACGGGCTCAATTCCATGATCGTGTGCCAGCCCATCACCATGACGTCGCGTTCGCCCTCATGGCAGGACGAGACCAGCACCACCGGCCCCGGCTCCAGGTAGCGCCGCACCTGGTCGAGCGGCAGCGGTTGTTTGCGTGCGGTGCGCGGCATGGCGGCTCCAGCGATGAACACCGCCATATTGTGGCAGCCAGGGGCGACGGCCGGCGGACGATTGGTGCGCCGTCAGCCGCCCTGCGGCGTCAAGGCCTGTCGCAATGCCTCCAGCGTCGCCGGCTTGGTCAGGTGGACATCGAAGCCGGCCGCCAGCGCGCGCGCCACGTCGCCCTGCTGGCCGTAGCCGGTCAGCGCCACCAGCCGCAGCGGATCGGCGCCATGATGGCGCTGGTCCTCGCGCAGGACGCCGGCCAACGCATAGCCATCCATGTCCGGCAGCCCGATGTCGAGGATCGCCACCGCCGCCGGCGCCGCCAGCGCCAGCGCGCGCGCTTCGGCCGCGTCGTGCGCCACGCGCACCTGGTGTCCCAGTTCGCGCAGCAGCAGCGCGGTGGCGCCGGCCGCGTCTTCGTTGTCGTCGACCAGCAGGATCGACTGCGCCTGTTGCGCTTCCTGCGTTATGCCCGGCGCGGCAGCATCGGCGGCGGCGCCCAGCGGCAGCAGCACCTCGAAGCAGCTGCCGCAACCCGGCCCGTCGCTGAAGGCGGCCACCCGCCCGCCGTGCAGCGTGACGATCTCGCGCACGATCGCCAGCCCGAGGCCCAGGCCTCCGGTGCGCCGTGCCAGCGGCTGCGGCGCCTGGTAGAACGGCTCGAACACGCGCGCCAGCAGGTCCGGCGCCATGCCGGCGCCGTTGTCCGAGACGGTGATCCGTGCCTGACCGTCCGCCAGCGCCAGCACGATGCGGGTGTCGGTGCTGCCAAAGCGCGCCGCGTTCGACAGCAGGTTGCCCAGCACCTGGCCCAGGCGCGTCTCGTCGCCCGCGATCCACACCGCAGGCGGCGCCTCGACGCTCACCGCTTCGCCGGCGCGCGCCGCCGCCGCATGGCGCACCGTGTCGGCCAGGTTCAGCGGCCGCGGCTCGATCGCCAGCTTGCCCGAGGCGATGCGCGAGACGTCGAGCAGGTCGTCCACCAGGCGCCGCAGGTGCGTTACCTGACGACGCATCACGGCGCGCTCGCGCTGGCTGCCCGGCTCGGCGCGCAGGTCCATCAGGTCGAGCGAGGTCAGGATCGGGCTGAGTGGATTGCGCAGCTCGTGGCCGAGCATGGCGAGAAAGGCGTCCTTGGCCTCGGCGGCGTGGCGCGCCGCGCCCAGCGCCTGCTCCAGCGAGGCAAGCAGGCGCGAACGCTCTTCTTCATGCGCGGCGCGGCGCGCGGCGGCCGCTTCCAGCGCCTGGCCCATCTGGCGGATTTCCTTGATGCGCGACGGCGCCACGCGCACGCCTTCGCCGCTTCCCAGCGCTTCGGCGCCGGCCTGCACGCCGCGGATGCGGCGCACGATGCGCTCCGACAGCCAGGATGCGATGGCGAAGCACACGCCGAGCGACAGCACGACGCCGGCCAGGTAGACCGCGTAGCGCTCGAACAGCCCGACCCCGAAGCCGGCGCTGGGCGCGCCCACCGCCACCACCCAGCCGTAGCGCGGTGAGGTGGTGTAGGCGCTGATCAGGGTGTCGCCCTCCAGCGCGCGGGTGGCGCCCACGCTTTCCGGACCCGAGGTGCGCATCAGCGCCGCCAGCGAGGCGCTCGGCGCGCCGGCCACGGTGCGCTCCTGGTCGCGCGAGCGCGCCACCATATTGCCGGCGCCGTCCAGCACTCCGATCACCGAATCGGGTGGGATCTCCTGGCGCGCGATCACCTCCAGGAAGCGGTCCGGCTGCAGCGCGGCGGTGAGCACCCATGGCTGGCCATCGGGACCATTGACGGGAATGCGCACCGGCACCGCCGGCCTGCCGCCCTGCCCGCGCGCCACCCGTCCCGCCACCGGACGGCGCTGCTCGCGCGCCTGCTGCAGGCTGTCCGGATCGGCGATGCGGGCCGGCGCCGCGCCGTAGGGCGCCATGGTGCGGAAGATCGGTTTGCCGTCGGCGTCGCTCAGGATCACGCCCAGCCAGTCGGGCCGCGCCAGGCGGCGCGCGGTTTCATGGAAGGCGCGCAGGTCGCCGCTCGCGAGGGCCGGGCTCTTGGCGATGCCGCTGAGGGCGGCCACGGTGCTGTCCAGTTCCGCGTCGACGGCGCTCGACAAGGCGCGCGCGTGGCCGATCATCATGCGTTCCTGTTCCTGCTCCAGGTAGCGCGCGGCGCCGTGGATGGTCCACGCGCCCAAGAGCGCCAGCGGCAGCAGGCCGATCGCGGTCAGCATGATCAGCAGATGACGCAGCGAGAGGGTCAGCCCGGCTTCTTGGCGCATAGGGGATTCGCGGATGAAAACGCGATTATACGGTTGCGCCCGGGGGCGGCCGCAATTTTGAGGCCGGCCGACGGCTAACGCCCGATCGACAACGCCAGCGTCTCCTTCAACTCTTCCATCACCACATAGCTCTTCGACTGCCCGCCATCGGCCACGTGCAGGATCTCGCCCAGCAACCGCCGGTATTCCTGCATCTCGGGGATGCGCGCCTTGATCATGTAGTCGAAGTCACCCGACACCAGGTGGCATTCCATCACCTCGGGGATCGACAGGATCGCGCGCCGGAAGCGCTCGAAGGCGGCGTCGGACTTGTTGTTGAGGGTGATCTCGACAAACACCAGCACCTGCATCCCCACCGACAGCGGATTGATGCGCGCGTGGTAGCCCTGGATCACGCCGTCGCGCTCCATGCGCCGCACCCGCTCGATGCAGGGCGTGAGCGACAGCCCGACCTGTTCGGCCAGGTCCTTCATCACGATCCGCGCATCCTCCTGCAGCACCGCCAGGATATGCAGGTCGATCCGGTCCAGGGTGCGGTTCGACGCCTTTTGCACGCGCATGTGCCAACTCCAAAAAATAATCCCGAAAATGACGGCAATAACAGAAACAATTATCGCTCTGCTCCCGTTAATATGGCAACCTTTACTGGTTCCGACTTATTTTTCGAGGAAGCTATGCGCGTCATCGTTCTGGGCAGCGGCGTGGTGGGCGTCACCACCGCGTATTATCTGGCGCAGGCTGGCCATGAGGTTACCGTCATCGACCGCCAGCCCGGCCCTGCCCTCGAGACCAGCTTTGCCAACGCCGGCCAGATCTCGCCCGGCTACGCCTCGCCCTGGGCCGCGCCCGGCGTGCCGCTGAAGGCCGCCAAGTGGCTGTTCCAGCGCCATGCGCCGCTGGCCATCCAGCCCGACGGCAGCCTGTTCCAGTTGCAGTGGATGTGGGAGATGTTGCGCAACTGCGACGCCGCGCGTTACGCCGTCAACAAGGAACGCATGGTGCGCCTGGCCGAATACAGCCGCGACTGCATGCGCGCGCTGCGGCGCGACACCGGCATCGCCTACGAAGGCCGCCAGCAGGGCACGCTGCAGGTGTTCCGCACCCGGCAGCAGTTCGACGGCGCCGCCAAGGACATCGAAGTGCTGCGCCAGGCCGGCGTCGAATACGAACTCCTGAGCGCCAATCAACTGGCCGGCGCCGAACCGGCGCTGGGCACCAACGCAGGCCTGGTGGGCGGCCTGCGCCTGCCGAACGACGAAACCGGCGACTGCCAGCTGTTCACCACGCGCCTGACCGCGATGGCGCGCGAGCTGGGCGTCCGGTTCGAATTCGACACCACCATCGGCTACCTGAAGGAAGCCGGCAGCGACATCGCCGGCGTGGTCACCGACAAGGGCGAATTCACGGCCGAGCGCTACGTGCTGGCCCTCGGCAGCTACTCGCGCCTGCTGCTGCAGCGCTGGTTCCCGGTGCCGGTCTACCCGCTCAAGGGCTATTCGCTGACGGTGCCGATCAACGACGCCGCGCGCGCCCCGGTGTCGACCATTCTCGACGAAAGCTACAAGATCGCCGTGACCCGCTTCGACAACCGCATCCGCGTCGGCGGCATGGCCGAGATCTCGGGCTATAACCTGAAACTCAACCCGCGCCGCCGCGAGACGCTGGAGCTGGTGGTCAACGACCTGTTCCCGGGCGCCGGCGACACGCGCGAAGCCAGCTTCTGGACCGGCCTGCGTCCGATGACGCCGGACAGCACCCCGGTGGTCGGCGCCACCCCGCTGCGCAACCTGTTCCTGAACACCGGCCACGGCACCCTGGGCTGGACCATGGCGGCCGGCTCGGCAAGCGTGATCGCCGATTTGGTGAGCGGCAAGGCGCCGGCGATCCGGGCCGACGACCTGGCGGTGTTCCGCTACGCCGGCACGCCCGGCGCTGCTGCTGCGACGGCCGACCCTGCACGCGCCTGAGCCGCTTGATGATGCGCGATAGTTCGACCAACGATCCCTGCTGCGTCGCGCGCACCCGCGCCGGAGCGATCCTGACGATCGACCTCGACGCGGTGCGCGCCAACTACCGCCTGCTGCGCGCGACCGGCGCCGGCGCGGTCTGCGCCGGCGTGCTGAAAGCCGACGCCTATGGCCTCGGCATGGCGCAAGTTGCGGCGGCGCTGGTGGCCGAAGGCTGCACCGTGTTCTTCACCGCCCACCTGGACGAAGGCATCCGCCTGCGCACCCTGGTGCCGCCGGCATCGACCATCTACGTGCTGCACGGCGCGATGCCGGGCCACGCCGCCGCCTGCGTTGAACACAACCTCGTGCCGGTGCTGAACGACCCGGGCCAGATCGCCGAATGGCGCGCGCTGGCGCGCACGCTGGGACGCGCGCTGACGGCCGCGATCCAGGTCGATACCGGCATGTCGCGCATGGGCCTGGCCCCGGCCGACCTGGCGCGGCTGGCGGCCGACCCGCACTGGCTGGCCGGCATCGACGTGCGGCTGGTGATGAGCCACCTGGCCTGCGCCGACGAAGCCCGGCATCCGGTCAACGAGCGCCAGCGCCTGAATTTCGAGGCGGCGCGCGCGTACTTCCCCGGCGTGCCGGCCAGCCTGGCCAATTCGTCGGCGGTGTTCCTGGGCGATGGCTACCGCTTCGACCTGCTGCGCCCCGGCGCGGCGCTGTACGGCATCAACCCGCAGCCAGGTACGCCAAACCCCTTGCGCCAGGCGGTCTCGCTGGCGGCGCGCGTGGTGCAGCTGCGGTCCATCGCGGCCGGCGACATCGTCGGCTACGGCGCGCGCTACGTCGCGCCCGGCCCGCGCCGCATCGCCACCATCGGCATCGGCTACGCCGACGGCTGGCTGCGCGCCCTGAGCGGCATCTCGTACGCCTGGGTCGACGGCGTCGCGGTGCCGTTCGTCGGGACGGTGTCGATGGACAGCATCACGCTCGACGTCAGTGCCCTTCCCGAAGGCCGCCTGGCGCCGGGCGACACGGTCGACCTGCTGTGCACCCAGCAGACGGTGGACGACGTGGCGGCGCAGGCCGGCACCATCGGCTACGAAGTGCTGACCCGTCTGGGCAGCCGTTTCGAGCGGCGCTACCTGGGCCATTTGACGCCTGGCCGATAGGCTTGCCGGACGGTGAGGGGGGGTGCGCGCCGTCCATTCCTTCCTGCGCATTCGCGCAACACGTCGCGGTTGATATGACGCAACCGAACAGCGATTACTTCTGTCCCGCTCGGCAGACGGCATACGATCAACGCTTTTATCGCAAAGCGAAGTATCCAGGCTTGATCACAGGAAAATCGCATGAGCCACGCCCTGCACAGCTTGACCGCACTGTTGCGCGATCGCCAGCATGCCCGCATCCTGCGGCTGCGCTTTCCCAACAACGACGCGCCGCCGGCCGAGCTGCTGGTCAACAAGCTCGACGCCGTCGAAGCACTGTCGCGCGACTTCGAGTTCACGCTCGAGCTGCTGTCGAACGACGCGACCATCGAGCTGAAGGACCTGCAGGGCAAGCTGCTGGCGGTAGAACTGGTGCGCCACGACGGCGCGCCGCGCCATTTTACCGGCTATGTGTTCAGCTTCCGCCTGGTGCGCACCGACGGCGCGGTCGCCTTTTATAAAGCCACGCTGGGCCCGTGGTTGAAATACCTGGCGCTGCGCAGGAACTGCCTGGTCTTTCACGACGCGTCCCTGTACGACCAGACGGCCGCGCTCTTCAGCGACTACCAGATCCATCCCGCATGGCAGACGCGCCTCCACGGCGACGACCCGCCGATGACCGAGGCCTGCCAGTTCAACGAATCGGACCACAACTACCTGCACCGGCGCTGGGAAGCGGCCGGATGGCACTACGCCTACGAACACGCGGCGCAGGGTCACACGCTGGTGCTGAGCGACGATTCGACGCAGTGCGCGCCGATCGACGGCACCGACATCATGTTCCAGCGCGACAGCGGTGCGGTCGAAGAAAACGGCATCGCCGAATGGTCGCCGGTGCGCCACATCATGCCGGCCAGCGTGGCGCTGTCCTCCTTCGATTTCAAATCACCGCGGCCGCTGCTGGCCGAAACGCCGACCGTGAACCAGCAGGGAGCGGTGCTGCGCAAGGAGTCCTACGAATACGCCGGCGCATACGGTTTCAGGGACGCGCGCGACGGGCAGTCGCGCGCGGCGCTGCGCATGGAAGAACTGGAACAGGCGGGCAAGCTGTTCGAGGGCCAAGGCAACAACCGCAACGTGATTCCGGGACGCTGGTTTCGCCTGGGCCGTCATTTCGACATCGGCAGCGAAGCATCACACGAGTTCCTGATCATCGAGGTACGGCACAGCGCCAGCAACAACTACCATGTGAACGCCGCCGCCGCCCCGCACTACGAGAACCGGATCACCTGCATCCGCAAAATCATTCCATGGCGTCCGGGGCGCGGCTACAACAGCGTCGACACCAGGATCTACGGCCTGCAGACGGCCACCGTGGTCGGCCCCGCGGGCGAAGAAATCCATACCGACGAATACGGGCGCGTCAAGGTGCAGTTTCACTGGGACCGGGTCGGACAGTTCGACCAGCGCAGTTCGGCCTGGCTGCGCGTGGCCACGGCTTGGGCCGGGTCCAACTTCGGCATGACGTCGATCCCGCGCATCGGGGCTGAAGTGCTGGTGCAGTTCTTGGACGGTAATCCGGATCGTGGCCTGATCACGGGCATGGTGCCGAATGCGCACACCATGCCGCCGTGGGAGCTGCCCGCCAACAAGACCCAGAGTGGCATCCTGTCGCGCTCGACGCCCGACGGCGGCTACGGCAACGCCAATGCACTGCGCTTCGAGGACAAGAAGGGCAAGGAACAGGTCTGGCTGCATGCCGAGCGCGATCAACTGATCGAAGTCGAACACGACGAAGACAAATGGGTCGGCAACGACCGCCGCAAGACGGTCGACCGCGACGAGACCGTACGCATCAAGCGCGACCGCACCGAAACGGTCGACCACGACGAAACCATCAATGTCCACAACGACCGCAAGGAGCGGGTCGGCGCCAGCGAGACGCTCGATATCGGCGCCAACCGGGTCAAGACGATCGGCAGGAACCGCAAGGACGACATCGGCCGGAACTGGTCGACCCGCGTCGCCCGCATGAAGACCGAGACGGTCGGCATGGCCTATATGCAGAACGTGGGGCTGGGCCGCATGGAAAACGTCGGGCTGGCGTACAACCTGAATGTCGGCACGGCGATGGCCACCGTGGTGGGCGTCAAGCAGGTGGTCAAGGTCGGCAAGACCATCTCGATCAGCGCGGGCGAAGAACTGTCGATCACGGTCGGCCAGGCGACGTTCAAGATGACCGCTGACGGCAAGGTATTCATCAACGGCTCGCAAATCAGCATCGACGCCAGCGGGCCGCTGCAGATTTCCGGCAAGGACGTCGATATCAACTGAGCGGAGCGCGCATGGAGTTTCGCAACCTGACGCCCTTCCCGGCGATGGCGTTCGACAGCCTGGACCAGCATGACCGGCGCTTTCACACGGTGGTGATGCGGCTTACGTTCGCACTGCAGGATGACGGCCGGCTCGCGCCGGCGCCGGGGCAGACGCCGCTGGTGACAAGCGACGATTATTTCGGTGAACCGAACCGCTCGAGCGTCCGGCAGGAATCCGACCTGGCGCCTTACAAGCCGCATACGGACGTGATCCTCATTGCCGATGCCGTCGCGCCGCAGGGCAGGCCGAAGCCGAGAAAGCGCTTCGACGTCACGCTGCAGATCAACGGCGCACCGACGGTTCCCGATCTGCCGCCCGAACCGCATGGCATGAACCCGACGTATCGCGCTTCGGGCGACCAGCTGGCCGCATGGCGGCAGCGCTGCGCGCGGCTGAGCGCACTGGCCGCCGCCGGCCCCATCGTGCTGAGCAAGACGCTGACGGTGACCGGCGCGCGCGAATGGCGCAAGCGCAGCCTGGCGCTGCGGGCGCTGAGCATGCTCACGCTGGCGCCATGGCGACTCACGCCGGCGCTGCCCGTCACGACGCTGCCGCTGCGCTACGAAACCGCCTACGGCGGCGAGAACAAGATCCTGGCCGGGGAGCGCGCGGCCAGGCGCGTCGGCACGCGGCATCGCCTGCCGGGGCGCACGCCGCGATCGGGCCTGGAGCACGCGGACGAGGCGATCGCACATGCGGTGTGCGAGCAGAACCCGGTCGGACGCGGATTCGCCGAACCATGGTTCCGGCGCGCGACGCGGCTCACACGCGTGCCCGCGCCGCAGATCGAGGCGCCCGGCGAACCTGTGTCGCGCCTCGGCAAGCCCTCTGCGCCGCAAGGCTTCGGCGTCATCGGCCGTGCCTGGACGCCGCGCCTGGAGCTGGCGGGCACCTACGACCAGCGCTGGCTCGACGAACGCCATCCCTACCTGCCTGCGGACTTCGATTTCGGCTACTGGAACGGCGCGCCCCTGGACCAGCAGGTGACGCCGCACCTGACCGGCGACGAGCAGATCACGCTGGTCAATCTGAGTGTGCCGACCGCGCACGTCGCACAGGACGCCGACGGCAACGCGCGCATGACATTCGCGCTACCGGGATACCTGCCGTTCGTGCTGGTGCGCTTCGAGGACGGCCGCATCGGCGAGCTCGCGGCCAGGCTCGATACGCTGATCATCGACGCCGCGCCGGACGCCGATGCGCCCAGCAAGCCGCTTGCCGTGGTCTGCGTCTGGCGCGCCACCGTTGCCACCGAGCCTGCGGTCCGGGTGCTCGAAGCGCGGATGCTGTCGGCGGCCGACGTGGCGACGCTACGCCAAGGGACGCCGGGCGGCAAGCCCGCGAAGCAGCCACACCTCGTCGTCGTATCCGGATAAAGACGCCGTCAACCGTTTGGAGGAAGCATGCCGACAGGTGCCTGCAAGGACAGCACATTCAAAGCCGTCAGTCTCCTGCCTGACGTGTGCAGGACGCCGATGGGACCGAACATGGTGCCGGTGCCCTACCCCATCATCGGCGACCTGGACGCCAGCGTCGAAGTGGCGCGTACCGTGCGGTTCAATGGCGATCCGGTGTTTCTGCTGAGCGACAGCGTGGTGACGACGGTGACCGGCAACGAAGCCGGTACCGGGGGTGGGATGAAGTCGGGAGTCAACAAGGGCAAGGTGCGGGCGACAACGGGCGCGCAAACCGTGCGGGTCGAAAAATGCTACGTCGTTCGGCACGGCGACGAATGCGAAATGAATCTGGCGGGGTGAGCATGACTTGCGCTCGCGCCAACCTCCACGCTTGTGTGCATGCAGTGCTAAACGGCGGCTGCGATGCGGCCATGCGCCACACCGCGTTCATGGAGATTGCACTACCATGACCACCAAGGGCGTGATCCTGGAGCAGGCGAAGCCTTCGTCGACGCATGTCGATCCGGACGGCGGCGGCGCGAATCCGCCCTTGACGCCGGAAACCGAGGCCGAGCAGACATTGTGGGAGAAATCAAGCCCGTGGGTGCATGGCGTGCTGGGTGTAGCGAGCTTCGTGCCGGGTTTGTCCGTCGCCACCGGCGCCGTGGATGCGGCGATCTATGCGGCCGAAGGTGAGACGGTGGAGGCCGGGATTGCGGTGGCCAGCATGATCCCGGGTGGGAAGGTCGTTACGACGGTGGGCAAGGCGGCGAAGAGTGCGGTCAGCGTCGCGAAGGGCACAGGAACAGCTGCGAGGATCATTAAAGGTGCGCACGCGACAGAGGAGGTATTAACAGCGACAAAGCATGCCGACGAGGCCACAACACTGGCAAGGGAAGCAAAAGCCGCCAAGCTGGCGCGTGAAACTGACGAAGCTACTGAGGTGACTGATGCGGGCGCTGTCGCGCGTAGACGGAACAAAGAGGTCACGATCAAGGGGCGAGCGCTTAAAGTGCCATGCTTTCATCCCTTCGATAAGAAAAAGTTCCTACGTCTGAGCAAAGCTGATCAAAAGGCCTACCTGAAGGAAATGGTTGAGCAGCTTAAACGTCAGGAAAATGCTATCAACAGTCTGACTGCTGCGGAGTATAAGGTGGCCAGAGACGCTTTCGAGGCAGTTAAGCACAACCCGGTCGCGAATGCAGCGCAAGCCGAATACAGAGTGCGTATTACTGAGAGTATCATGCAGAGCATGACCGCGAGCCAGATAAAACGGGGATTGAATCCGCTTCAGGCGAAACAACAAGCGCGTGCCCGTACTGAGACAGTCATGAGCAAACTGGCAGTCTTACACGATCCAGATATGGTAGCTGGTGGCTGGATGCAGCCAAACCCAAGCGGCCTTGGCAGAAGCGACGTAAACTCGTCAATCGGGGCCAGCTGGAATCAAGGCGACCGGCTCTTGACTATGGATCAAGAATCAACTTCGGCGATCGAGAATGGTAGAGGCGATCAAAAGATGAATGTCAAGCTGGAACCTTGCCGCGGAAAGGGTATGCGATGAGAGACGACTACTTCAATATGTTTATCGAAGAATTCGGTGAAGCGACGCAACGCGTCAGTGTCCCGGCAGCCAGCATTGAAAAGTGGCGAGGGAAGCTTCCCGATCAGCTTTTGACATATTGGCAAAAGGAAGGATGGTGTGCGTACGCCGGCGGACTACTTTGGATCGTCGACCCCGAAGAGTATGAGGACTTAATCGACGAATGGTTGGAAGACTCGCGATTGGATGAGATCGATTCTTTTCACGTCATCGCCCGGTCTGCATTCGGAGAACTGTATGCATGCGGCGAAAAAACTGGGATAAGCATTACCGTCGCGTGTCCGCTTCAACAGATCTTTGCACTGCAGAAGGAGTTAGAGCCGAAGACAAAAGATGAACTGGATATATCCATTCGTGCATTCTTCCTTTCAAGTTCACCAAGACGTTTCAATCTCGGTGACGAGAGCGGCCAACTACTTTTTGATGGCGCGTTGAAAAGCCTGGGCGCGCTCTCGTCAAACGAGATGTATGGATTCGAGCCGGCCCTAGTCCTTGGTGGCAAAGCCCTCCTCGAGAATTTAGCCAAAGTCGATCTGGACGTGCATCTGACAATTCTCCGTCAACTAGGCGCTCCGACCGTCTCAATCAGCAGCTTCGAGATAGATAAGCTGATTTCCTCACAGCAATGAAATCAAGGCTTAGACGGACGCGCAGCAGATAAACCGCTCAGAACAACTCGCCGTTGATCGGCAGCAGCGGAGACTGCGGCGCCACCATCCGCGCCGTCCGCGCCTTCGGCGCCGCCCAATCCTTCATCAACTCGGCCGGATAGTGCCGCAAAAAGCTGCGCGCCACCTGCAAATCATCGCAAGCCAGCCACGAACCCAGCTCATCCTCCGGCAACACCACCAGCGTGCGCTTCTCGTCGCCCGGCTTGTGCATGCGCCGCATGAGCGGATGGGTGTCGGCGTTGATCGTGATCTGGGTGAACGCGGTCGCGATCGAGCCGTCCGCCTCCTGCCACTCGCGCCACAGCCCGGCCACCCAGAACGGCGCATCGTCGGCCATCCCGATCGCGTGGCGCAGCGCGCGTCCGCTTTCGTAGCACGGCTCGTAGAAATGCTGCATCGGCACCGCGCACAGCTGCAGGCGGCGCCAGGCGGGCGAAAACGAACGCCGCTCGCCGAGCGACTCGGCGCGCGCGTTCATGGTGTCGAACGGCTTGACGCCGGGCGGGATGTGGCGGCGCGGGGTCATGCCGTAGCTGGCCAGCGCCGCCTGGGCGCGCATGCCGGGGGCGGCGCGCAGGATCGGCGCGGCGTAGTCCTTCCAGGTCTCTTCCGGCCAGTGCCAGTCGCGCGGCAGCTCGCTGAAGGCGCCGATGCGGCCGTTGAATTGTTCCGGGGTCGGGGGACGGTAGTTGACGCACATGGATTTGCTTGAATGTTGTTGCCAAATATAAACAAGCGGCGCCGCTGAGACGAATGCCTCGAGCTCAAGTGTAAAATGCCTTCACCGCCAATTTTCATTGTATCTCGATGCCGCAAGCCAGTCTCCCCTTCCTGCCCGCGCTTGACGAAACATCGCGCCTGCTGCTCGCCTTCCCGTGGCAAGACACCACGCTGGGCCCGATCGACGGCTGGCCGGCGGTGCTCAAGACCACGGTGGCCCTGATCATGGCCACCCCGGCCCCGATCGTCACCCTGTGGGGCGAGGACGGCTACATGATCTATAACGACGCCTACCGCGTGTTCGCCGGCGGGCGCCATCCGACGCTGCTCGGCTCGAAGGTGCGCGAAGGCTGGCCCGAGGTGGCCGACTTCAACGACAACGTGATGCGGGTCGGCCTGGCGGGCCGCACGCTAAGCTACCAGGACCAGGAACTGACCCTGCACCGCAGCGGCGCGCCGGAACAGGTTTGGATGAACCTCGATTATTCGCCGATCCGCGACCAGGACGGCAGCATCGCCGGCGTGATGGCGGTGGTGGTCGAGACGTCCAGCAAGGTCAAAGCCGAACGCCGCGTGCGCGCCGAGCGCGAACGCCTGAACACCATGTTCGAGCAGGCGCCCGGCTTCATCTGCCTGCTCGAGGGAAGCGAACACCGCTACGCGCTGGCCAACGAGGCTTATCGCAAGCTGATCGGCGCGCGTCCCCTGCTCGGCCTGCCGGTGCACGAGGCGGTGCCGGAACTGGCCGAGCAAGGCATCGTCGAGGCGCTCGACGCCTGCTTCGCCAGCGGCGAGGCGGTGCGCGCCGAAGGTGTGCCGCTGACCCTGCGCGCGCTCGAGGGCGGCACCACCCACAGCTACATCGACTTCGTGCTGCAGCCGCTGAAAGACAGCAATGGCGCGGTGTTCGCCACCTTCGTCGAGGGCAACGACGTCACCGAACGCGTCACCGCCGAACGCGCGCTGCGCACCAGCGAGGAGCGCTTCCGCACCTTCGCCCAGGCCATGCCGAACCACGTCTGGGCCGCGCGCGCCGATGGCAGCGCCGAGTGGTTCAACGAGCAGGTGTTCGAGTACGGCGGCCTCGCGCGCGACGCCCTGCTCGGACATGGCTGGACGCGCCTGCTGCATCCGGACGACGCGCTGCGCTACCAGGCGCACTGGCAGGCCAGCGTCTCGAGCGGCACCCCGTTCGAGATCGAGGTGCGCCTGCGCCGCGCCGACGGCGCCTGGCGCTGGCACCTGGTGCGCGCGCGCATCTCGCCCGGCGAGGACGGCAAGCAGGCCGCCGGCGCCGCGCTGTGGATCGGCAGCAGCATCGACATCGAAGACCAGAAGCGCGCCAGCGACGCCCTGGCCAGCATCAACGCCAGCCTCGAGCAGCGCGTGGAACGCCGCACCGCCGAGCGCGACCGCATGTGGCGGCTGTCGAAGGACATCATGATGGTGGCCGACCACCAGGCCACCCTGTACGCCATGAACCCGGCCTTCACCCAGATCCTGGGCTGGAGCGAAGCCGAGATGCTGGGCGCGTCCTACCTCGAACTGGTGCACCCGGACGACCGCGAGCCGACCCGGCGCCAGGTGGCTCAATTGCAGGCCGGCGGCCAGGTATACCGCTTCGAGAACCGCTGGCGGCGCAAGAACGGCTCGTGGTGCCACCTGTCGTGGACCGCGTCGCCCGACCAGGATTACGTGCATGCGGTCGGACGCGACATCAGCGCCGACCTGCAGCAGATGGAGGTAATGCGGCGCACCGAGGCGGCGCTGCAGCAGGCGCAGAAGATGGAAACCATCGGCAAACTCACCGGCGGCGTGGCGCACGACTTCAACAACCTGCTGCAGGTCATCGGCGGCAACCTGCAGCTGATCGGGCGCGTGCTGGACAGAACCGGCGGCATGCCCGACATCCGCAAGCGCGTCGACAGCGCCATGAGCGGGGTCGAGCGCGGCGCCAAGCTGGCCAGCTCGCTGCTGTCGTTCGCGCGGCGCCAGCCGCTCGAACCGCGCGCGGTCAAGATCAGCCGCCTGCTGGGAGGCATGGAAGACATGATGCGGCGCGCGCTGGGCGAAGAGATCGACATCGAGATGATCGTCTCGGGCGGCCTGTGGACCACCGAGGTCGATCCGGCCCAGCTCGAGAACGCGATCCTGAATCTCGCCATCAATGCGCGCGACGCGATGGATGGCGCCGGCCGGCTGACCATCGAAGTCAACAACGCCGCGCTCGACGACCACTACTGCGCCACCCATCCGGAGGTGGCGCCTGGCCAGTACGTGCTGCTGGCGGTGAGCGACACCGGCAGCGGCATGCCGCAGGACGTGATCGACCAGGCCTTCGAGCCCTTCTTCTCGACCAAGCCCGAGGGCAAGGGCACGGGCCTGGGGCTGTCGATGGTGTACGGCCTGGTCAAGCAGTCGGGCGGCCACGTCAAGATCTACAGCGAAGTCGGCGAAGGCACCACGGTCAAGATCTACCTGCCGCGTTCCTACGGGGCCGAAGACCACCCGGGCGAGCAGCTGGCGCAGCCGGCGGCGGGCGGGCACGAGACGGTGCTGGTGGTCGAGGACGACGAGCAGGTGCGCCTGACCGTGGTCGACCTGCTGACCGACCTCGGTTACCGCGTGCTGCGCGCGGGCGACGCCAGCGCGGCCCTGACCGTGATCGACAGCGGCGTGCACATCGACCTGTTGTTCACCGACGTGGTCATGCCCGGTCCCCTGCGCAGCCCGGACCTGGCGCGCAAGGCGCGCGCGCGGCTGCCGGAAGTGGCGGTGCTGTTCACCTCGGGCTATACCGAAAACGCGATCGTGCACGGCGGCCGGCTCGATCCGGGCGTGGAGTTGCTCGGCAAACCCTACACGCGCGACGCGCTGGCGCGCAAGGTGCGTCACGTGCTCGCCAATCAACAGCAGAAGAATCGCGGCGTGGCGGGTGGTTTAAACGCTTCTATGGCCCCTTCCGCCGCGCCGGCTGCTTCGCCTGACGGCTTCAAGGCGCGCGTGCTGCTGGTGGAGGATGACGCCGACATCCGCGACAACACCGCTGAACTGGTGCGCCTGCTCGGCTACGAGGTGCTGGAGGCCGATTGCGCCGAAGCCGCGCTGGAACTGCTGGCGCAGCAGCCGGACATCGTGCTGACCGACCTGCAGCTGCCGGGGATGCATGGCGAAGAGCTGGCGCGGCTGGTGAAGGAAAGGCTGCCGGCGGCCAGGGTGGCGATCGTGTCGGGCGGGAGCGAGCGCTCGGAGGTGGCGGATGCCTGGCTGGGCAAGCCATACGATGCGGGCCAGCTGGGCGCGTTGCTGGAGCGGCTGGATTGAAAAAAACGTCATCCCCAAGGCGGGGATGACGTTCATGGACTGACCGTGATGGCCGGCTGAAGCGGTCTTCTACGGCCCTCAGGCCGCCACCACCCCGCCCAGCTGCTCCTTGAGCGACCCGATGAAGCGCTCCTTGTCGAACAGCGTCAGCACGTCTTCCTTGCCGTCGATGCCCGGCACTTCGAGCACCTCGGCGCTGTCGCGCCGCATGTCTTGCGGGCCGTTCACGCGCAGCAGTTGCGGCGACGGACGGCGCTGGTTGTCGGGCAGCGACAGGATGGTGTCGACGCGGTCGACGATCAGGCCGAAGCGCTCGCCCTCGTGTTCCAGCACCAGGATCCGGCACCCACTCCGGTCTTGCAGCGGCGCCATGCCGTACAGGCGGCGCAGGTCGATCACGCACACCATCTGCTGGCGCACCTGCATCATGCCGTGCACGCAGTCGGGCATGCCCGGCGGACGCGTCACCGGGCCGGCGAAGTCGACCAGCTCGCGCACCTGGCTGATATCGGCCGCCCAGCCGGTCTCCAGCGAGAACGCCAGGTAGACGCGGCGCCCGCCGGCGCGTTTGACGGCGGCGCTGGCGGCGCCGGCTTCCTGCGCATACAGGCGGCGGTGGCCGGCGCAGATCTCGGCCACCTCAAGGTCCGAGAACAGCTTCTCGTGATCGAGGAACAGGCTGTCGCCCAGCTCCGCGTTCGGCAGGCAGCCGCGGTACATGGCGCCGCGCGCGGTGCCCAGCAGCGGGATCGGCAGGATGTCGGTGTCGAAGTACGGCCGGATGTCGTCCACCGCATCGACCAGCAGGCCCAGCTGCTCGCCGCCGACGCGCACCACCAGGATCCGGCGCTCTTCTTCCTCCCCCAGGCCGGGCGCGCACTGCAGCATGGCGCCGAAATCGACCACGCCGACCGGCGCGCCGCGCAGGTTGATCCAGCCCTTGCACAGGCGGCCCAGCATGACCGAGGGCAGCAGCTCGGGCACGCGCATGATTTCCTGGATCGCCTCCATGGCCAGCGCAAAGCGCAGGCCGCCCACGGTGAACGAAATGCACTTGCGGCCCTGCGCCTGGCGCAGGAAGCGCATGCGCCAGGCGTCGCGCTGGACGCTGGCGTGGGCGCGCACCTGCGGCACGTTGTCGATGCGGACCAGGGCGGCGGCCTCCAGCATCTGCACGACGCGCGCGCCGTCGTTCAGGGTAATCGCGCCCGCCACCACGCTATTGCTTGCGCTCTCCTTGTATTGCAGGCTGGCGCGCTGCTCGGGGCGCACGCGCAGCACTTCGCCGGTGGCGTCGAACAGCAGGCCGACCTGGATGTCGTCGTGGTCGATGATCGCCACCCGCTGGCCGGCGTGCGCACGCGGCGCGTCCGACTCGAAGATGCGGCCCAGGTTCAGCAGCGGAATGGCGGCGCCGCGCAGCGTGAAGATGCCTTCCAGGCAGTGCGGCGACAGTGGGATCGGGGTCACGCGCTCGGGCATGCCGACCACTTCGCGCACGGCGGCCGCCGGCAGGGCGAACTCCTGGCCGTTCAGGAAGAAGGTGCCGACGACTTCCATGCCGGCCGCTTCGCGCAGCACGCGCGCCGCGTCGGCATGTTGCGCCGCACGTTCGGCGACCGCGGCCTGCACCTCGGGACGCGCCACCATGCGTTCGTCGCCGGTGCTGGACAAGGAGAACGATGCGCTCATGCGAACACCGCCTGGCGCTGGTATTGAGGCAACTGCGGTGGCTGCGACGGCTGCCGGAGCGGCTGCGGCACGCGCGGAGTTTCCTGGTCGCGCACGATGCGCACCACGCTGAAGGTCTGGCGCTCGCAGTCGATCGACAGGCGGCGGCCGTGCGAGCCGCCCACGTCCTGGAACATCACCTGCAGGCCGCGTTCGAGCAGCTGGACGCGCGCCGCCTCGATGTTGCGCGAGCCGACGGTGCCGTCGACGTTGCGCAGGTTGAGCATGCGCGCGCCGCCGGCCACGATCACGTCGACTTCTTCGTACTGCTCGCGGCGCACGCCCAGCCGCGCCAGCAGCTTCGGGATGGCGGCGCTGACGTAGCGCGCCGAATGCTCGTTGCTCTCCACGCCTTCGGGCAGAAAGCAGTGCGCCAGGCCGCAGCGACGCTCCTTGCGCCAGATCATGCCGATCCCGACGCAGGAACCGAGCAGCGCGGTCAGGACCTGCTCGCCCTGGCCGATCTCCATCTGGCCGGACAGCACATACGACATCTGGTTCAGGCTCTGCATGTTCATTATTTTTCTCCGCCAATGCGATAAACGTGGGCCTGCTCGAACGCGAACGGCGTCTGCAGGCGGGTGATGGATTCCTGTTCGCCCAGGACCAGGCGCGCATCCGGGCGCATCGCCGCGTGGGCGCCGGCCAGCACGCGTTCCTGGTTCTCGTGATCGAAATAGATCAGGACGTTGCGCAGCATGACCAGGTCGAACCAGCCGGCGCGCGGCGGGCGCAGCAAGAGGTTGTGTTCGCCGAAGCTCACGTGCCCGGTGACGTCGGCGCCGAAGGCGAAGCCGCCGGCCACCGGACGCAGGTATTTGCGAAACAGCGCCGGATAGTCCTGCTCGAAGCGCTCCACGCTGCGGCCGCGGTACAGTGCGGCGCGTGCGGTGGCCAGGGCGTCGGTCGAGATGTCGGTAGCGTGGATCTCGAAGCGCAGGTTCGGTGCGCGCTGTGCGAACTCGAGGCAGGTCATGGCCAGCGAGTACGATTCTTCGCCGGTGGCGGCGGCCGCCGACCAGATGCGCAGCGGGCGGGTCTCGCCGCGAGCAATCCAGCCTGGCAGGAACTCGCGCTCCAGCCAGCGCCACACCGCCGGGGTGCGGAAGAAGGCGGTGTCGTTGGTGGTCACCGAATTGATGAACGATGCGACTTCGACGCGATCGGTCGCCAGGCGCTCGATGTAGGCGCGGTAGGACGTGAGTCCCAGCGCGCGCAGGCGCGGCAGCAGGCGGCCCTGCAACAGCACGCGCTTGTGTTCATTCATCGCGATGCCGGTGTGCTTGCGCACCAGGCCAATGATCGCAAAGAGGTTGTCGTCGCACAGTTCCATGTTTGTCTTCCTTGCCGTCTCAGACCACGAAGCGGGCCACGGTGCTGCTCAGGTGCTCGGCGTGCTCGTTCAGGCCTTCGGTGGAACGGGCGATGCTGTCGCACGAACCGGCCGAACGCTCGGTCTCCTGGGCGATGTAGAGGATCGCGGCCGCCACTTCCTTGGCCGTGAGCGACTGTTCGTTGGCGCTGGTGGTGATGTCGGCGATCGCCAGCGAGGTCTTGGCCACGCCTGCGGTGATGCGGTCGAACGCTTCGCTGGCCTGGCGCGAAATTTCGCTGCCCTGGGCCACGCGGCGCACCGATTCGTTGATCAGCTTCGAGATTTCCTTGGTCGCCTGCGACGAGCGTTCGGCCAGCTTGCGCACTTCATCGGCCACGACCGAGAAGCCGAGGCCGTGTTCGCCGGCGCGCGCCGCTTCGATCGCGGCGTTGAACGCCAGCATATTGGTCTGGCCGGCGATCTCGCCGATCACCTTGACGATTTCGCCGATGTCTTCCGACGACTGGTTGATCGCGGCCATCGCTTCGATCGAACGGGCGATCGCCTTGGCGCCGATTTCCGCTTCGTTGCGGGTGGCTTGGGCCAGGCCGTTGGCGTCCTGGGTGCTGCGGGCGATGGTGTTGATCGAGGCGGTCAGGCCGTCGACCGAGGCGTTCATCTCTTCCACCGTGGCGCCCAGCGCCTGGGCGCTGGCGGCGACGGTGTTGGAGCGGTCGGCGATGGTGCGCGACGAGTCGTTCAGCTTGCCGGCGGCCGAGACGGCGTCGCCGATCACTTCGCGCAGGTCGCCGATCATCTTCATGACGCCGCGCGCCAGTTGATCGAGCGGCTCGTCGCCCGAGGTGTCGACGTTGCCGGTCAGGTCGCCGCGTGCGGCGCGCGCCACCTGCTCCAGCAGCACGTCGACCTTGCGCCGTTCTGCTTCGGCGCGCGCCACGCTGGCTTCTTCCAGCATCACCTGCTCGGTGATGTCGGTCGCGAACTTGACCACTTTAAATGGCTTGCCGTCGGCGTCGAAGATCGGGTTGTAGGTGGCCTGGATCCACACGGTCTTGCCGTTGTTGCCATGGCGCTTGTAGCGGCCGGCGTCGAATTCGCCACGGTTGAGCTTGCCCCAAAAGCGGCGGTAGGCGGCGCTGGCGGCGTACTCGTCGTCGCAGAACACGCGGTGGTGTTCGCCGCGCACGTCTTCCAGCGCATAGTCGAGCAGGTCGAGGAAATTGGCGTTGGCGTCGAGCAGGATGCCGTTCATGTCGAATTCGACCACGGCCTGGGCCTTGGCGATGGCATTGACCAGGCCGCTGGTCTCGGCGGCGCGCATCTTTTCGCAGGTGATGTCGGTGGCGAACTTGATGATCTTGCACACGCGGCCGCTGTCGTCGCGCACCGGGTTGTAGGAAGCATTGATCCAGAACTCGCGCCCGCCCTTGGCGATGCGCTTGTATTCGGCGCGCTCGGCCTTGCCGGCGCCCAGCTCCTGCCAGAAACGGGCATAGGCGGGCGAATCGATCAGGGCGCGCTCGCAGAACATCGAGTGATGACGGCCTGCCAATTCATCATCCGTATAACCGGTGACCGACAGGAAGTTGTCGTTGGCACGCAGGATGTTGCCGTTCAGGTCGAATTCAATGATGGCTTGTGCGCTGTCGAGCGCCGCGTAGATGGCGCGCAGGTCTTGCAGGTCGCTGCCCGATTCCAGATAGATCGTTTCCATATGTCCGATGTGAGGTGGTGGTTGCGGCGCCATGACGCGGTGCCGACGTCGATTTCAATTCCAGAACAGATGATGCCGCAAAATCGGCAAACAGTAAATCCGGCAAAGTCGAAAGGCATGACTCCAGGCTATGATGTTGTCACGCGACAACACTGATCAATTTGCCAGCTGTCATTTCGGCTATATCGCCCGTCAATTGGCGCGCTATCAATGTTGACATGTTGGCGTGACGTTTCCCGGCAACAAGAAAAACAGTAGAAATGAAAGATTTTACTTGAGAAAATACGCAAATTCGATAAAATGCGCCCATCAACTAATTCAGCAAATCCGAAACACCATGATGACTCCTCCGAACCACCGCTCGCAAGAAAGGCATTCCATGTTCACCCGTGTCCTGAATATCTTCATGTTCTTCTTCATCGTGTTGGCCGGCACCCGTGCCTTCGCCGCCGATGTTGCCGCCCAGCCGGTCGACGTGCGCCTGCAGGCGTTCCAGGTGGTCGCCGCTACCAAGGATGCTGCCGAGAAGCTGGTGCCGGCCACGGTCGCCAACCCGGGCGACACCATCGAGTACCAGGTGACTTACCAGAACAACGGCAAGGCGCCGGCCAAGGCGGTCGCCGCCACCCTGCCGGTGCCCGAAGGCGCGATGGCCTACCTCGACGGCAGCGCCGCTCCGAAGGCGATCAAGGCCAGCCTCGACGGCAAGCAGTTCGCCCCGATTCCCCTGACGCGCGAAGTCACGCGCGCCGGCAAGCGCGTCATCGAGACGGTGCCGCCTGCCGAATACCGGTTCCTGCGCTGGGAACTGGGCGACCTGGCGCCCGGCCAGGCCGCGACCGTGACCTCGCGCATGCGCGTGGCCGGCGCCCGCTCCTGACCTTCAGTCAGAAGCGGCCTGTTTAGCCGCTGTTTCCGCAGTTCAGTTTTTTATGGCGCGTCCAGCGCGGGCCCCGTCACGCCCGTCGTACGTGCAAAACCTGAAGTTTTTAATAATTAACCACTCCCTTTTCGAAGGAACCGCACCATGAAAACCCGCCTGACTCTCGTTGCCGCCGCCGCCCTCATGGCCACCGCCAACGGCGCCTACGCCGCCACCGCCGCCGGCACCCAGATCATCAACAAGGCCACCGCCACCTACTCGGACTCGACCGGCATCAAGAACGTCGAATCGAACACCGTGGTCACCACCGTGCAGCAGGTCGCCAGCCTGACCCTGTCGGGCGCTGCCAACAAGAGCGGTGCGGCCGGCGCCACCGTGAGCTACGCCCACACCATCACCAACACCGGTAACGCCGCCGACACCTTCACCCTGTCGCAGACCAATGCCGGCGTGTTCCAGATGGCCGGCGTGCAGTTCTTCCCGGACACCAACGGCGACGGTATCGCCGACGACGGCGCCGCCGCCATCACCGTGACCCCGAGCGTGACCGTCGGCGGCACCTATAAATTCGTGGCCGTCGCCACCCTGCCGGTCGGCGCGGCCACCAATGCCACCAACGCCATGACCGTCAAGGCCACCAGCGTCTTCACCAACACCATCGCCGCCACCGCGGTCGACAACACCACCGTTCAGGCCGGCGCCGCGCTGGACATGACCGCCGGCGGCTTCGGCTCGGCCGCGCTGGGCTACGGCGCCTACGTCGACGGCAGCGCCTCGCTGGAAACCAAGCCGACCACCGCCGGCACCGCGGTCCGCTTCACCCTGTACCTGAGCAACAACGGCGGTACGAGCGACACCTTCAACCTGCAAGCCAGCACCGACGGCGGCTTCGGCACCCAGACCCTGCCAGACGGCTGGACCGTGGTGTTCAAGGACGCCAACAACCAGGTGATCACCGCCGCCACCGTGGCCGCCGGCGCCCATCCTGTGGTCTACGCCGACGTCACCCCGTCGGCCGGCGCCACCGTGGGCAACACCGACATCTATTTCCGCGCCATCTCGCCGACCACCCAGGTGACCGACCGCATCCGCGAAACCGTGAGCGTGGTGGCCGCCACCTCGCTGCTGGAACTGGTCAAGGAACAAGCGCTGGACGCCGACTGCAACGGCGCCATCGAAGGCAGCTGGACCAAGGACCCGATCACCAGCGGCGCGGTGCCGGGCGCGTGCCTGCGCTACCGCATCACCGCCACCAACAAGGGCCTGACCCAGATCACCGCAGTGGTGATGAGCGACAACGTGCCGGCCAACACGACCTACATCGACACTGCCGCCGCCTCGACCCTGCTGGGCAGCATCCTGGCCCCGCTCAACGGCCTGGTCGGCACCGTGACGGCCAACGTCGGCGCCCTGAATCCGGGCCAGTCGAACTCGATCCAGTTCGGCGTGAAGATCAACCCGTAATACCGCAGTAACGAAGTAACGAAGTAACGAAGTAACGAAGTAACGCAGCAAAAATCCGCGCCTGCCCTGGCGGCAGGTGCGGTCCCGAATTCCAACAAGACTCCCGCGTACCATGACCTCTCTGATCCGAATCGTCGTCCAGCTTCTCCTCAGCGCCGTCGCACTGCTTTGCCTGAACGCGGGAGCCGCCATCGTCAACCAGGCCAGCACCACCTTCGCCACCCCCGCCGGCGCCACCGCCACCGTGCAGTCGAACACCGTGCGCGCCACCCTGCGCGACACCATCACCTACTACACCAGCGCGTCGTTCAGCAGCGTGGCGCGCGCGGTGCGCACCAGCGGCGACCTGTACGTGGAGATCGAAGCCGCCGAATGCGCCGTCGACCCAGGCGCCGTCGAAACCATCAGCGTGTCGATCACTTCGAAGATGACCGGCGACAGCGAGCAGTACACCGCCACCGAAACCGGCATGGACACCGGCGCCTTCCGCATCAGCGCGACCGCCGAAGACCGCCGCGCGCTGCAAGCCGCTGCCGCGGCCGCCGCAGTAGCCGAGCAAGCCGCCATGGATGCAGAAGACACCGACGGCAAGCCCAATCTCGTCCGCAACACCACGACCACCGGCAGCGCCGCCAGCATGGGCAGCGGTAACGGCAAGGTCGAAGTGCTGCCCAACGACGTCCTGACCGCCGCCATCAACGGCTGCGGCAGCGGCCCGATCTCGACCACCGTGCTGGTCGACCCGATCGGCATCGTCTACGACAGCACCACCAACCAGCCGATTCCCGGCGCCACCGTGACCCTGATCGACGTCACCGGCGCCGGCAATGGCGGCAACCCGGGCGGCCCGGCCGTCGTGTTCGACGTCGACGGCGTGACCCGCATGCCGAACACCGACATCACCGACCCGGGCGGCATGTACCACTTCCCGCTGGTCGCCCCCAGCCTGTACCGCCTGGTGGTGATCCCGACCACCAACTACGGCTTCCCGTCGAAGGTCAAGCCGGGCGAGCTGCCGGCCGGCCGCGAAACCAATCTGTATGGCTCCTACGGCGGCAACTTCACCGTCAGCGAAGCGACCGGCGTGGTCACCATCGACGTCCCGCTCGATCCGATCCCGGGCACCCTGTACCTGGAAAAGAACGCCTCGCGCGCCCAGGTCGAAGTCGGCGACGTGCTCGACTACACCATCCGCGCCTTCAACACCGCCGACCAGCAATTGGTGGGCGTGAAGGTCGAAGACACCCTGCCGGCCGGCTTCAGCCTGGTGCCGGGCACCATGCGCCTGGACGGCGCACCGGTCGGCGAGTTCCAGAACCGCGGTCCGGTCCTGAGCATCCCGGTCGGCGCCATCGACGCCAGGTCGCACCGCGAGCTGCGCTACCGCGTGCGCATCGGCGCCGGCGCGCTGCAGGGCGACGGCATCAACCGCGCCCAGGCCACCAGCGCCGCGCCGCTGGCCTTCACCAGCACCGTGGCCGCCGCCAAGGTCAAGGTTTCGGCCGGCGTGTTCAGCGAAAAGGGTTATATCATTGGCAATATCTTTGCCGACTGCAATGCCAACGGCCTGCGCGACAAGGGCGAAATGGGCGTGCCGAACGTGCGCGTCTGGCTCGAAGACGGCAGCTTCTCGCAGACCGATGCCGATGGCCGCTACAGCTTCAGCGACGTCTCGCCGCGTACCCACGTAGCCAAGGTCGACGCCAACACCCTGCCGGCAGGCGCCACCCTGGCGATCCTGTCGAACCGCAATGCCGGCGACGCCGGCAGCCGCTTCGTCGACCTCAAGGACGGCGAACTGGCCAAGGCCGACTTCGCCATCAGCGGCTGCAGCGAAGCCCTGAACGACACCATCGCCGCCCGCGCCGCCACCCTGCGCGCCGCCGCCAAGGCCGCCGCCGAGTTCGGCGCCGCGCCGACAAGCGCGAAAGCCGCCGCCCAGACCGACATCGCCACGCTCGACAACAGCCTCGGCTTCGTCGACCTGGTCGACGGCGCGGTGCTGGCCTCGACCCAGGCCACCGTGCGCGTCAAAGGCACGGCCGAATCGAGCGTGACGCTGAGCGTCAACGGCGAGCCGGTGTCGGACAAGAACATCGGCCAGAGCAGCGTGGTGGCCGAGCGCCAGCTGGAAGTGCGCGACTTCGTCGGCGTCACCCTGCAGCCGGGCCGCAACACCCTGGAGCTGGCCCAGCGCGACGCCTTCGGCAACGCCCGCGGCAGCGCCCGCATCACCGTCATCGCCCCCGGCGCCCTGGCGCGCCTGCAGGTGAGCCCGCAAAGCGAAACCGCGCCGGCCGACGGCCAGCGCAAGGTGATGGTCCAGGTGAAACTGGAAGACGCGAACGGCGTGGCGGTTGCCGAGCGCACCGCCGTCACCCTGGACGCCACCGCCGGCGAATGGGACCAGGCCGACCTGGATCCGCGCGAGCCGGGCCTGCAGGTGTTCATCGAAGGCGGCCATGGTGAATTCGCCCTGCGCGCCCCGGCCCAGGCCGCGGAAAGCCGCCTGCACGCCGCCAGCGGCGACCTGAAGGCCGAGAGCGTGCTGCGCTTCGTGCCCGACCTGCGTCCGCTGGTGGCCGCCGGCGTGCTCGAAGGCGCCGTCAGCTTCAGCCGTGCACGCGGCAATACCGCCAACCCGCGCCGCGACTTCGACGGCTTCGAAGACCGCCTGCGCCAGATGGCGCAGAAGGACGACAAGCAAGGCCTGGCCGCCGGCGCCCGCGCCGCCATGTTCGCCAAGGGCCAGGTGGGCGAGAACACCCTGCTCACCATGGCGTACGACTCGGACAAGGACACCGAACCGAAACTGTTCCGCGACATCGATCCGCTGGCCTACTACCCGACCTACGGCGACGAATCGCGCCGCGGCTTCGAGGCGCAGTCGACCAGCCGCCTGTTCGTGCGCGCCGAGCGCGACCGTTCGTGGATCATGTACGGCGACTATGTGCCGCCGTCGGCTACCCCGGCGCGCAACCTGGGCGCCTACACCCGCAACCTGACCGGCCTGCGCCAGCACGCCGAAATTGGCGGCCTGACCGTTGACTCGTTCCTGAGCTACGACAGCACCCGCCAGATGGTCGAAGAGATCGCCGCCAACGGCACCTCGGGCCCCTTCCTGACCGGCGGCGGCATGATGGTCATCAACAGCGAACGCGTCGAGATCGTCGTGCGCGACCGCAACCAGACCGGCCTGATGCTGTCGCGCCGCGCCCTGGTGCGCTACGCCGACTACGACATCGAGCCGCTCACCGGCCGCATCCTGCTGCGCGCCCCGGTGGCCAGCCTCGACCCGGACCTGAACCCGGTCAGCCTGCGCATCAGCTATGAAGTCGACCAGGGCAGCCCGCGCTTCTGGGTCGGCGGCGCCGCTGCCCAGTACAAGATCAACGAGGCCGTCGAAGTCGGCGCCGCCATCGTCGACGACCGCAACCCGGCCGCCCTGAGCCGCCTGGCCAGCGTCAACGCCACCGTCAAGCCGGACGAGAAAACCACGGTGATCGTGGAAGCTGCGCAGATGGAAAAAATGGAAAAGACCGGCCGCGCCGCCCGCATCGACGCCACCCGCAACGATGGCGCCCTGGAAAGCCACGCCTACTTCGGCCGCGCCGACGCCGGGTTCGACAACCAGTCGAGCACCCTGCCGAAGGGCCGCACCGAAGGCGGCGCCCGCGTGCGCTACCGCTTCGACGAGCGCACCAGCGCCGGCCTGGAAGCGCTGCACACGGCCGACCTGGCCACCGATGCCGAGCGTAACGGCGTGCAAGTGTTCGGCGGCTACACCTTCGCCAACGGCGTGCAGGTGGAAGCCGGCGTGCGCCACGCCAAGGAACAGGCCGGTGACAACGTGGTCCTGGCCAACCCGGACCTGACCAGCGTGCGCGCCAAGGTCTCGATGCAGATCCCGGGCCTGCCGCAGGCCGGCGTGTTCGTCGAAGCCGAGCAGGACGTCAAGGACAGCGGCCGCCGCATGATGGCGCTGGGCGGCGACTACCGCTTCGCCGGCGGCAGCCGCATCTATGGCCGCCATGAGCTGATCAGCAGCCTGGGTTCGACCTACGCCCTGAACCAGGGCCAGGAACGCCAGGCCACCGTGATCGGCGTCGACACCGACTACATGCAGGACGGCCGCGTGTTCTCCGAATACCGCGCCGGCGGCACTTCGCCGGCCGGATCGATCACCGGCGAGCGCCAGGCCGAGGCAGCCCTCGGTCTGCGCAACCTGTGGACCCTGGGCCAGGGCGTGCGCGCCAACACCAGCCTCGAACGCGTGAAAGTTCTGTCGGGCAATGCGTCCAACGAAGCGATCGCCGTCACCGGCGCCATCGAAGTCAACCGCCATCCGCGCTGGAGCGGCAACGCCCGCCTCGAACTGCGCCACGGCGAAGACAGCGACGGCGTCCTGAGCACCCTGGGCCTGGCCTACAAGATCGACGAGACCTGGACCTTCCTGGGCAAGAACACCCTGGCCGCCAATCGCTCGAACGCCGCCAGGACCCTGCGCGTGACCGAAGTGCTGCAAAGCGGCGTCGCCTACCGCGCGCTGGAGTCGATCGGCGTGAACGGCCTGGCCAAGTACGAGTACAAGCTCGAGCGCGACGATGGTATCGCCGACCTGAAGCGCGCCGTGCACGCCGTGTCGGTCAACGCCAACTGGCAGCTGCGCCGCGACACGATCCTGAGCGCACGCTACGCCGCCAAGCTGGCGATGGACCGTTCGGGCGGCCTGTCGAGCCGCACCGTCAGCCACCTGGTGGCCGGCCGCGCCACCTATGAGATCAACGAAGACTGGGACATCGGCGCCACCGCGCAAATGCTGCTGGATCGCGATACCCGCGGCCGCCAGTACGCCGCCGGCCTGGAAGCGGGCTACCAGCTGCAGAAGAACATGTGGGTCTCGGCCGGCTACAACTTCATGGGCTTCAAGGAGCGCGACCTGGCCGGCGCCGACGCCACCGCCAAGGGCCTGTTCGCCCGGGTACGCATGAAGTTCGACGAAAACACGCTGCAGGGCCTGCTGTCGGGCGATGCACTCAAATAAGCAGTGAACAAGACATCAACAGGATTCGACATGAAACATCATCTCCCGCGCCTGGTCTGGCTGAACCATTTCATCATCACCTGCCTGCTGCTGGCAGCCGGCCTGCTCGGCGCCCGCTCCGCCGAAGCCGCTTGCACCACCAGCGGCGCCTGCATCACCGCCGGCCCGCGCCTGGCCAGCGTCGACACCAGCCAGAGCGCCCTGCTGGGCCCGCTGCTGGGCGGCATGCTCGGCAGCGGCGTGTCGCTCAATGCGTTGGATTGGAACGCACTGGCGGGCGGCAATCTGAACCTGCTGAACACGCTCAAGATCCTGCAGACCCAGCTTAACCTATCGAGCCCGTCGCAAGCGCTGGGCGCCAACGTCACCCTGGCCCAGATTGCCAATGCGCTGGCGCTCGAAGCCCAGGCCGAAGCCAAGCCGCAGCTGGCCTCGGCGTTGTCGGGTCTTGCCTCCTCGCTCAACGGCGCCGGCGGCAGCGTGCGGCTGGGCGATCTGCTGCAACTGACTGCCGACACCGGCAGCCTGGGCTCGACCACCGTCAACGCCCTCGACATGCTCACCGGCCTGGTACAGCTGTACAACCGGCGCAACGTCGTGACCACCCCGACCCCGGTCGGGATCACGGGCGGCCTGCTCGGTGCAGCCGGCGTGGTCGACAGCCTGCAACTGTACGCCCAGGTGGTCGAGCCCCCGGTCTACGTATGCGGTCCGACCGGCTCGACCTTCCACTCGGCCGCGGTCCGCATCAAGCTCAAGATGGACCTGATCACGCTGGCGCCGGTCACCAACACCCTGGTCGGCCTGGGCCTGCTGCAAAGCGCTTCGCTGTCGATCGGCAAGCTCGACGTCTACGTCGACGTGGCGCGCGGCGAAGGCAGCCTGGCGGCGGTCGACGCCGCCGCCAGGGCGGTCACGCTGCAGGTCGCCCCGGGCGTGGCCGACATCTACATCGGCAGCATCGCCGACACCGTGTTCTTCAACCGTACCCGCCGCATCCAGGATTCGGACGTCGACTTCGGTACCATCGGCGGCCTGCAGGCGACCCTGGCGCTGGGCCTGGCTTCGGTGAACGTGCCGATCCGGGTCAAGAGCATCGTGCGCGGCGAGGCGCCGTTCTCGCGCAGCGTGACCATGTCGGGCAGCTTCCCGCAGACCCGCACCGTCAGCACCAGCACGGTATTCATCACCAATGCCGCCAACAGCCTGGTCAACAACCTGCAGATCGAGTCCATGCCCCTGCTCGGTCTGCTGCAGGGCGTGGTCGAACCGCTGGTGAAAACCCTGGTGACCAAGACCGTGACGCCGCTGCTGGCGCCGGTGCTGAGCGGCGTGGCCGACCCGCTGCTCAAACTCCTGGGCATCGGCCTGGGCCAGATGGTGGTGACGGTCGAAGGCATCTGCCAGACCTGCGACGACTTCAAGCTGAGCAAGACCGTGGACAGGGCCAACGCCACCCCGGGCGCGACCATCGTGTACACCATCAAGTACGAAAACACCGGCACCACCACGCTCAACGACCTGAAGATCAGCGACAGCACCCCGGCGTTTACCACCTACGCCGACAGCAGCTGCGGCACGCTGCCGGCCGGCCTGTCGACCTGCTCGGTGTCGGCAAAACCGGAACCCGGCGCCAACGGCAAGGTCGAGTGGGGCTTCACCGGAACCCTGGCGCCGGGAGCGTCCGGATCGGTGACCATTACAGTCACAGTGCAATAGTGCGCCACGATCAGCGACCGTAAGTTACAATCTAGAAATTAGTTACCACCTTTCACTATCGCGAAACGTGATATTTTGATAGATTGTTGACTTGCCCAGCTGTATTCACCCGCGCTGCCGCGTGACGGATCGCGAAATGCATCGTGCGCGATGACCGACCCGGCCATGGCGCCAGGGCTATTTACCCATGCACACGAACATCCATGACATCGCACAGTAATCCGCCCTCGCCGCAGCAACCCGACCCTGCTTCTTCCGAAGTCTGCTCCACCAAGGAGGCCGCCAGTCTGCTGGGCGTATCGCACCGCACGGTGCAACTGTGGGTCGAAAGCGGCGTCTTGCAGGCCTGGAAAACCGCGGGCGGCCATCGCCGCATCCTGATGTCGTCGGTGCACCGGCTGGTGGCGCAGCGCAACCAGGCGGTGGCCGCCAATGCGCCGGCGCCGGCCGCACCGGCGCCGCAAGCCGCCGGGCGCCGCATCGTGATGGCCGACGACGACGCCACTCTGCTGCGCCTGTACGAGCTGGAAATCTCGGGCTGGGGCCTGGACGCCGAGCTGATCAAGGCGCGCGACGGTTTCGACGCCCTGATCCGGATCGGCGAAGCGCGCCCCGACCTGTTGATCAGCGACTTGAACATGCCGGGGATGGATGGTTTCCGCATGGTACGTACGCTTCGTGCCGATCCGCGTTATGGCAAGATGGCGATCGTCGTGATCAGCGGCCTGGACCGCGCCACGATCGCCTCGATGGGCTTGCCGGAAGACATTCCGGTGTTTTCCAAACCGGTGCGGTTCGCGGAATTGCGCAAGACCGTGGAACAGATATTCGCAGCGAGCGAGCAGTCAGGATAAGAACAACATGAACAACGAGCCGGACAGCACGCACCGTACCGCCTCTTCCCTGCCCCTGCAGCCAGCCGTGCTGCAGCCCGCCGACATGCAGCCAACCGCTTCGCAGCCCGTGCCATTGCAGCCTGCGGTCCTGCAGCCCGCCGTCTTGCAACCCGAATCTGCGCGCCTGCGCGCGCTGCAGGCGCTGCACCTGCTCGACACCCCGCCCGAAGAACGCTTCGACCGCATCACCCGCCTGGCCTGCCGCCTGCTGGACGTGCCGGTATCGCTGATTGCACTGGTCGACGCCGAGCGCCAGTGGTTCAAGTCGCGCGCCGGACTCGACCTGCAGGAAACCTCGCGCGCCGATTCCTTCTGCACCTACACCATCCAGGACGAACACGGCCTGACGATCGAGAACACCCTGCTCGACCCGCGTTTCCGCGACAACCCGTTCGTGCAGGGCGCGCCGCATGTGCGCTCGTACGCCGGGATCCCGCTGGCCGCGCCCGACGGCAGCCGGGTCGGCGCCCTGTGCGTGATCGACAGCGCCGTGCGCCGCTTCGACGAAGGCCAGCTGCGCGCGCTGCGCGACCTGGCCGCGATCGCCGGCGAGGAACTGCGCGCCGGCGCCACCGGCCGCCCGGCGCTGGGCCCGGCCGGCGCCATGCCCTCGGGCTGGGAACGGGCGCTGGTGGCCAACCTGGCCGACGGCGTGCTGATGCTCGACGCCGACGGCGCCATCGTCGCCGCCAACCGCGCCGCAGCCGACATCTTCGGCGCCGATGCCGGCGCCGGCGCCCTGATCGGACGGCCGGTGCGCACCCTGCTCGAGGAAGACCCGGCGCGCCTGCGCGCCCACGGCCGCCTGCCCGAAGGCGCCCCGTGCGAGACCGGCGCCCGGCGCCTGGACGGCGCCCCGTTCCCGATCGAACTGTCGTATTGCGCGCTGCTGTGGGCCGGACGCCCGATGTTCGCCGCCACCATTCGCGACATCTCCGAGCGGCGCGCACTGGAAGAGCGCAGCCGCCACCACTTCGCCACCGCCACCCACGAATTGCGTACGCCGATGTCGAGCGTGCTGGGCTTTTCGGAACTGCTGCTCAAGCGCGACTTCGATCCGGCCACCCAGCGCGAACTGGTCGAAATCATCCACCGCGAGAGCAGCCGCCTGGTCGAGCTGGTCAACCAGTTGCTGGACCTGGCGCGCATCGAGGCCGGCGGCAAGGAACAGCTCAAGATCGCCCCGGTGACGCTGCAGGCGCTGGTGGCCAGGACCTTGTCCGGCCTGGAAGGCCTGGGCCAGGCGCATCGCGTCAGCGTCGAGCTGGCCGAGGGCTTGCCACGCCTGACGGCCGACGTCCAGAAGCTGCAGCAGGCGCTGACCAATATCCTCAGCAACAGCATCAAGTATTCGGCCCCGGATACCCCGATCGTGCTGGCGGCCGGCCTGGAAAGCGGCGAGGGCCGGCGCGAGATCGCGATCCGGGTGCGCGACGGCGGCTACGGCATGACGCCCGCCCAGCAGAGCCAGGTGTTCGACGCGTTCTACCGCGCCGACCGCGACTCGAGCGTGCCCGGCAGCGGCCTGGGCATGACGATCCTGAAAGAAATCATCGACTTGCATGGCGGTCGTATCGTGGTCGAATCGGCGGTTGGGGTCGGCACCGAGGTCACAATCTACCTGCCCGTGGCGCCTTGACGCGTGATCAGGCGAGCGCGGGTGTACCGCCCGCGCCACAAAAACCGCGCCGTCCGCCGCGTGCCCGACAGTAATTTCTTGGCGCTGCGGGTTTGCCTTGACAGGCAAATGTGAAACAGTAAAATCGGTAAATATGAAAATTGCCGAGCACCATACAACCGAACAGCCCGGTTACGACCGCGCCGCGTTCTGCACCACCCGTCAGGCTGCCGCGCGGATCGGCGTCTCGCACCGCACCGTCCAGATGTGGGTCGAGAACGGCACGCTGCAAGCGTGGAAGACCGCCGGCGGCCACCGCCGCATCACCATCGATTCGGTCGATCGCCTGCTCGAAGGCCGGCGCAGTGCGCTGGCCGGACGCACGGTCGCCTCCGCTCCAGCCGCTTCCAGCGCCGCCCTGCGCGCCGCGGTTGCCGCCGCCGCCGCCGCCGCCTTTTCGGGCGCGGCCATGGCCGCCGTGCCTGAAACCACCACCAGCGCCGCCGCAATCGCCGCTGTCGCCGCGCGTCCTCTCAAGGTCGAGCCGCCGCGCTCGGTCCTGATCGTCGACGACGACCCCATGCTGCTGCGCCTGTACGAGCTGGAAATTTCGACCTGGGACATGGACATCGCCGTGCGCAAGGCCAGCAATGGCATCGAAGCGCTGGCCCAGGTCGGCCAGGCGCGGCCCGACGTGCTGCTGAGCGACCTGCACATGCCCGGCCTGGACGGCTTCGGCATGATCCGCGCGCTGCGCGGCGACCCGGCCACGGCCTCGCTGCCGCTGGTCGTGATCAGCGGCATGGACCAGCCAACCGTACTGTCGATGGGTTTGCCCGCCGACGTGACATTCTTCACCAAGCCGGCGCCGCTGGCGGCTTTGCGCGCGGCGGTCACGTCGGCGCTGCCGAAAGCAGCCTGAGACCGGTCACACACATCGCCCAAGGCGCCACTCGACGAGACAAACCATGACCGCGCATGCCATCCAGCCCGCGACCACCCCGCATCAACCGGCCACACCGGCCACTACGGCCACCTGCGCTGCCCCCATCCCCGCCAACGAGGCGCAGCGGCTCCAGGTCCTGCTCGACCTGAACCTGCTCGACACGCCGCCCGACGCCCGCTTCGACCGCATCACGCGCCTGGCGGCGCGCCTGTTCGGGGTGCCGACCGCGCTGGTCAGCCTGATCGACGCCGAGCGCCAGTGGTTCAAGTCGCGCGTCGGCCTGGAGTTTCGCGAAACGCCGCGCTCCGCCTCGTTCTGCGCCCACGCCATCCTGCAGGACGAGGTGATGGTGGTGCGCGACGCCTGCGAAGACGAGCGCTTCGCCCATACCCCGCTGGTGCAGGGCGACAACCCGGTGCGCTTCTATGCCGGTTCGCCGATTGCCGCCGGCGACGGCCACCGCATCGGCACCCTGTGCATCCTCGACCGCGTGCCGCGCGAATTCAGCGAAGAAGAACGCGGCCTGCTGCGCGACCTGGCCGGCATCGTCGGCAACGAAGTCGCCGCCATCGAGCTGAAGATCGCCTCGGAGCGCCAGCGCCGCAGCGAACACGCGGTGCGGGCTCTGCTCGACCACCTGCCCGACGGCGTGCTGCTGGTCGACGACAGCGGCGCCATCGTCTCGTGCAACGAAGCGGCCGAGCGCCTGTTCGGCGTGCCCTGCACGACCCTGGCGCGCCAGCCGGCGGCCAGCCTGGTCGGCTTCGAGCCGGCGCCGGTGGCGCGCCGCGAAGGCAGCGGCCGCCGTGCCGACGGCAGCCTGTTCGCGGCCGAGATCACGATCGCCGCCATGCCGCTCGACGGCCGCACCCACCTGGCACTGACGGTGCGCGACGTTGCGCCCTACCGCGCCGAGCAGGAACGGGTGCGCGCCGCCAACGAGCGCCGCCACAACTATTTCCGCACCGCCAGCCACGAACTGCGCACCCCGATGGCCAGCATCCTCGGCTTTTCGGAACTGCTGCTCAAGCGCGACTTCGACGCCGCCACCGGGCGCGAGCTGATGGACATCATCCACCGCCAGGCCACTCGCCTGATCAGCCTGGTGAACCAGATGCTCGACCTGGCGCGCATCGACTCCGGCGGCGCTGCCCAGCTGCATCCGGCCGCGCTCGACCTGCGCGAAGTGCTGGCCAAGATGCAGGGCGCGCTCGAGGATCCGGCCCAGGCCGCACGGCTCGACTTGCGTCCCGGTAACGACGTACTGCGGGTGTTCGCCGACCCGCTGCGCATCCAGCAGGCGCTGCACAATATCGTCAGCAACGCGCTGGCCTATTCGGCGCCCGAGAGCCGGGTCGAGGTCGCGCTGGCGCCTGAAGCGCGCGACGGCCGCGCGGGCGTGCTGGCGACCGTGCGCGACCAGGGCATCGGCATGACCCCGGAGCAGCGCGAGCAGGTGTACGACGCCTTCTGGCGCGCCGGCGCCCTGCCCGACGTCGCCGGCAACGGCCTCGGCATGACCATCGTGCGCGAGATCGTCGACCTGCACGGCGGCGTGGTCGAGATCGACTCGACGCCGGGCGGCGGCAGCCAGGTGGCGCTGTGGCTGCCGGCGGCGGAAGGCGGCGCGGCGCGATGACGCAGGACATTATGAGCGGCAAGTTGCACCGCATCCTGGTGGTCGACGACCAGCAGGACTTGCGCCTGCTGATCCGCCTCAGCCTGCGCGCGCTGGGCGAGGTGGCGCAGGCCGCCAGTGCCGAACAGGCGCTCGGCCTGCTGCACGAGCAGGCGCCGGATCTCCTGATCCTGGACGTGTGGCTGGGCGAAGGCATCAGCGGGCTGGCGCTGTGCCGCCAGATCAAGGACGATCCGCGCACGGCGGGCGTCAGGATCATGCTGCTGTCGGCCTGCGGGCAGCAGAGCGACATCGCCGCCGGGATGGCGGCGGGGGCGGATTACTACATGGTCAAGCCGTTCAGTCCGGAAGTGTTGCTCGACGCAGCAAAGGGCTTGCTGGAGGGGTAGAAGGGCACGCCCCGCCCTGCCTCCCGCGCGACCTTACCGGCGCCGCAACCGGCGCCACACATCATACCTGCGCATCACACCTGCACATCACACCTGCGGCGGCAGATCCACATGGAACGCCGTCCCGCCCCCCACCCGGTCCTCGAACCACAACTCGCCGCCGTGCTCGACCACGATCTGGCGGCTGATCGCCAGCCCCAGTCCCGAGCTGGTCTTGCGGTCGGCCCCGGCGTCGGCCTGGGCGAAGCGCTGGAAGATGCGCGCGCGAAACGCCGGCGGGATGCCGGGACCGCGGTCGGCCACCGTGATGCGCAAGGCCTGGCCGTGCCGCGCCAGCGTCACCTCGACCGCGCTCTGCGGCGGGGCGAACTTGATCGCATTCGATATCAGGTTCATCAAGACCTGGGTGATGCGGTCGCGGTCGACGCAGGCGCCCACCGCTTCCAGCCCCGGCGCGCAGCCGCTGTGCAGGCCGACGCGGGCGTCCTGGGCCTGGCCGCGCATCGCGCCCACGGCGTCGTCCATGACCGGATACAGCGGCTGCGGCCTCGGGTGGGCCGACAGGCGGCCCGATTCGATCTTTTCCACGTCCAGCATGTCGCCCACCAGCCGCACCAGGCGCTCGCAATGGCGGTGGGCAATGTCCACCAGCTCTTGAATCTCACCGTCGATCGGCCCCGCGGCGCCGCTCTTGAGCAGGCCGAGCGAGGCGCGCATCGAGGTCAAGGGCGTGCGCAGCTCGTGCGACACGGTGGCCACCAGCTCGTTCTTCATCTGGTCCACGCGTTTGCGTAGCGAAATATCGTGCAAGAAAATGCTGAAGAATGAGCGCTCGCCGATGCCGGCGATGCCGACCGTCATTTCGATGGCGAACTCGTCGCCGTTGCGCCTGGCCACGATGCGTTCGCGGCGCTGGCCGAGCACGCCGGTATGGCCGGTGACGCGGAATTCGCGGATCGCGCGCCAGAACGAATCGTGGTAGCGCTGCGGCACCACCAGCCCGGCCAGCGGACGCCCGATCGCTTCATGGCGGCGCCAGCCGAACATGCGTTCGGACTCGGTGTTCCAGTCGGTCACGATGCCGTCCAGGTCGACGCCGATGAAGGCTTCGTGGGCGGTCTCGATGATGGTATTGATGTGCTGGGCATTCTGTTGCACAGTGGCCAGCGCCGAGGCCAGCTCGTGGGTGCGTTCGTGCACCCGGTGCTCCAGCGTCCGGTTCAGCTCTTCCAGCTCGCGGCTGCGCCCCATCATTTCGCCCATCATCATGTTCAGGGCGCTGGCCAGGCTGCGCACCTCGTCATAGGCGCGCTCGTCCGGCACCAGTGGCGCTACCTGCCCACTACGGATCTGGTCCGCATATTCTTGCAGGCTCTTGATCGGGTGGGTGATCCAGTTCGCCACCAGGGCGCCGGCGATCGAAAACAGCACTGCCAGGCCGACCCCGGTCCACAGCGCGTATTCGCCCATGCGCTGGACCGGCGCGTAGGCATTGCCCGCCTCCTGGCGCAGCAGCACGGTCCAGCCCATGCCCGGATAGTCGGAATAGCCGCCGGTCTGGCTGTAGCCGACCAGGTATTCCTTGCCATCATTCCATTTTTCCAGAACATAGCCGATGCCCCGCCCCTTGCGCGCCTGGCGCAGGCTGTTCGTGTCGACCGTCTCGCCCTGCAAGCCTTTCGGCCCGAGCAGCACCAAGCCCTTGGCGTCCACGATCAGCGCGTCCACTGCGCGCCCCACCTCCAACGGCTGGATCACCGAGCGCTCGACGTCGCGCGCCCATTGCCATGACAGGTGGGCGCCCAGCACCGCGCGCGGCTTGCCGTCCGGGCCTTCGACCGGGAAAGCGACGTCGACGAAGCGCAGCGGTTCGCCGTCGGGCGACGGCAGCAGCTTGGCCAGCAGCGTGGCCTCGTGCACGTCGCCGATGTGGGTGCCTTTCAATGCCTTGGAAAACCATGGACGTCCGGATACATTCGCGCCCTGCAACAGGCCGCGCGCCGAGACCTGCACCTTGCCGTCCAGCCCGGCAAGGCCGAGCCAACTGTAGTAGCCGTAGCTGCGGTGGGCGTCGTCCAGCATGCGCCGCTGCGACTCGGCGGTGGCGTTGGGTCCCAGGTCGCCGAGGCGTCGCGCCAACAGGTTGACTTCGCGGTAGCGTTCGTACATGCCACGGTCGAGCTTGTCGGCCGCCTGCTGGGCCAGTTCGCCCAGGCCGAAGCCGATGCTCTGCTCGACGTGATCGCGGGCTTCGCTCTGCACCAGCGTAACGAGCACGATGGTAAGGATGGCGCACAGGACCGAGGTGGCAAACGCCATGTAGCCGGCCAGTCCGCGTGGCAGCAGGCGGCGGGGCAATGTTCTGACGGTCTGCATGAGCGAAACTGTATTTGCAGGAATGTGTGATGGTGCGATTGTACGTGAATAGTTTCCGTACGAGAACTTAGAGCGTCGCCTGCCAGCCACAGCTAAGCGAAAACACGTATATAAGCATTTCTTTTATCCATTGGACGCGCTTGCACGATCGAAATTCAGCGCGCCATACCACGTTTGCGTGCTCAACGGCACTGAGCGAGTTTGACCGGATCGACATCGTCTGCACATCGTTGATCAACAATCGGAGATGTCCGGCGCCTCTGCCGGGCGGCACCGGCGCTGGCGGGATGGCGCATGCCGGCGCCCCGTGCGGCCGCCGCGCCACGGCCTTTCATGAATGAAAGGAAACATGATGGCCAACGATATCCAGCCCGGCACCCTCGCCCAGGACACGCTGCAAGTGGGTGCGCGCCGCAGCGCCAGCACGTTCACCACCCGCGACGGCGTCGAGATCTACTTCAAGGATTGGGGCCGTGGCCAGCCGGTGGTGTTCTGCCACGGCTGGCCGCTGGGCGCCGACAGCTGGGAATCGCAGATGTTCCACATGGCCAATAGCGGCATGCGCGCGGTGGCGCACGACCGCCGCGGACACATGCGTTCCAGCCAGCCATGGGACGGCAACGACATGGACCATTACGCCGATGACCTCGCGCAGCTGATGGAACTGCTCGACCTGAACGACGTCTTCCTGATCGGCTTTTCCACCGGCGGCGGCGAGGTGGCGCGCTACGTCGGTCGCCACGGCACCGGCCGCATCGCGCGCCTGGCACTGATCAGCGCGGTGCCGCCGCTGATGGTGCAGCGGCCCGACAATCCGGGCGGCGTGCCGCGCCAGGTGTTCGACGACCTGCGCGCCCGGCAGCATGCCAACCGCGCCCAGCTGTTCATGGACGTGCCGTCGGGACCGTTCTACGGCTTCAACCGGCACGGCGCCACGCCGTCGCCGGGGCTGGTGCAGTCATGGTTCCTGCAGGGAATGCTAGGCGGACACAAGAATACCTACGATTCGATCGCCGCATTTTCGGAAACGGATTTCCACGAAGACCTTAAAAAGTTCGACAAGCCGACGCTGATCATTCACGGCGACGACGATCAGGTGGTGCCGATCGACGTCGGCGGGCGCGCCTCGGCCAAGCTGATCCCGGGCGCCACGCTGGTCGAATACAACGGTGCGCCGCATGGCTTGACGGAAACACACAAGGATCGGGTGAACGCCGATCTGCTCGCCTTTGCACGGGGAGTAACTGTCGGATAAACAAGGGCTTGAGTTGGCGCTGGCCGTTGTGGAACGGCCAGCGCCACGCAGAGCTGTGCATTCATGCACAATGCTATCGCTCATCCGCATGAGACGATAGGCAGCACCTATAGCTCAGCCTTTAGACGCCGATTTTGCGAAAAGCTATCGCTCATCCGTACAGCGCTCGAAGGCGAATCCTATCGCTCAGCCATATGACGCGACGCACTAATATTGCATCGCACAATCTCGCCGCGAAACCGTCATGCCGAACGAAATTCGGGTGGCTCCGAAAACAAGCTCAGCACTGCAAATATTAACAAAACTAAATTAACAAAGATAAATATATTTTCTATGGTGCAACAGCGCCGCCACCGCCGACGCAACCGGCAACGATGACAAAACGGCTGGGTTCATTCTCAACATTAACGAAAATTAATCAATCCATCACCCCCTTTTAAGCTGGCGACGGGCATAGTCCAAGGTAGGGAAGAATACGTTCTCAACCTCGCAAACCGGACCCCATTACATGCCCTCGACACCCCTTCCGTGCCGCCGCTCGCTGGCCGCCGCCGGCGCCGCTCTGGCCGCCCTGCTGCTGGCCGCCTGCGGTTCCGATCCAAAACCCGCCGCGCCCGCCATTCCCGAAGTCAGCGTGCTGACGATGCGCGCCGCCAATGTGCCACTCAGCATCGAGTTGCCTGGACGCACAGCGCCGTTCCTGCTGGCCGAGGTGCGGGCACGGGTCGACGGCATCGTCCAGGAGCGCCGCTTCGTCGAGGGCGCCGACGTGCGCAAGGGCCAGCCACTGTACCTGATCGACCCCGCCCCCTACCGCACCGCCCTGGCCAGCGCCGAAGCCCAGCTGCAGCGGGCCCAGGCCACGCTGCGCAGCAACGCCGCCCTGCTCGGCCGCAACCAGGTGCTGGTGCGCGAAAACGCCGTCAGCAAGCAGGAATTCGAGAACGCCGAGGCGGCCCAGCTGGAAGCCGCGGCCGAGGTCGCCGCCGCCAGGGCCGCGGTGGAAAGCGCGCGCATCAACCTCGGCTACACCAACGTGATCGCGCCGATCACCGGCCGCTCGAGCGTGTCGGCGGTGACCCAGGGCGCCTACGTCCAGGGCGGCTCGGCCACCCTGATGACCACCATCCAGCAGATCGACCCGATGTACGTCGACCTGCAGCAGTCGAGCGCCGAGGGCCTGGCCCTGCGCCGCGAGATCGCCGCCGGTCGCATCCGGGTGGAAGGCGCCGACGGCCAGGCCGTGCAGGTGAAACTGCAGCTGGAAGACGGCACTACCTACACCCGCAGCGGCACCCTGGAATACAGCGGCGTCACGGTCGACCAGGCCACCGGCTCGGTGACCCTGCGCGCGCGCTTCCCGAATCCCGAGCACCTGTTGTTGCCCGGCATGTTCGTGCGCGCCAGCGTCAGCCAGGGCGTGCGCCAGGACGTGATGCGCGTGCCGGTCCCGGCCGTGACGCGCACGCCGCAGGGCAGCGCCACCGTGATGCTGGTCGGCGCCGACAACAAGACGATCGTGCGCCCGGTCAAGACCGGCCAGCTGGTCGATGGCCACTGGCTGATCAGCGAAGGCCTGAAGGACGGCGAACGCGTGGTCGTCGGCGGCGTGCAGAAACTCAAGCCGGGCATTGCGGTCAAGGTACGGCCGGAGGCGCAGAATCCGGCGGCCCCGAATCACGCAGGCAGCACCGCAGCCACGCCGACCCAGAGCGGAGCCCAGCAGGGATAAGCGACAATGCCAAAGTTCTTCATCCAGCGTCCGATCTTCGCGATCGTGATCTCGCTCCTCATCATGCTGATCGGCGGCATCGCCTTGTGGAAGATGCCGGTCGAACAGTATCCGCCGGTGTCGCCGCCGTCGGTCCAGATCCAGGCCACCTTCCCCGGCGCCTCGGCCGAGACCATGCAGAACACCGTGATCCAGGTGATCGAGCAGCAGATGACGGCGATCGACAACCTGCTCTACATGCAGTCGACCAGCGACGACACCGGCCAGTCGACTACCTCGCTCACCTTCGCCGCCGGCACCGACCCTGACATTGCCCAGGTGCAGGTGCAGAACAAGCTGCAGTCGGCCGTGCCGCGCCTGCCGAGCGAAGTCCAGCAATCGGGCCTGCGCGTGACCAAGTCGACCAGCGACTTCCTGATGGTGGCGGCGTTCGTGTCGGACGACGACAGCATGACCAAGTTCGACATCGCCAACTACGTGGCCTCGAACATCCAGGATCCGCTCAGCCGTATTCCCGGCGTGGGCAGCATGAACCTGTTCGGCACCCAATACGCGATGCGCGTCTGGCTCGACCCGGTGAAGCTCACCAAATACCAGCTGACCCCGATCGACGTGGCCGACGCGATCCGCGCCCAGAACGTGCAAATTTCCGGCGGCCAACTCGGCGGCACGCCGGCGGTGCAGGGCCAGGCGCTGAGCGCCACCATCAACCAGGCCACCATGCTGCGCACGCCCGAGCAATTCAACCGCGTGTTGCTCAAGGTGCAGCCGGATGGTTCGAGCGTGCGCATCGGCGACGTCGCGCGCGTCGCCCTGGGTCCGGAAAACTACAACGTCGACGTGCGCTACAACGGCAAGTCGGCCTCGGGCCTGGGCATCCAGCTGGCCCCGAATGCCAATGCGCTCGACACCGCCGAGCGGGTGCGCGCACGCCTGACCGAGCTGGGCGAATTCTTCCCGCCAGGCCTGCGCACCGTGTACCCGAACGACGTGACGCCGTTCATCGAGGTCTCGATCGAAGGCGTGGCGCATACCCTGATCGAGGGCATCGTGCTGGTGTTCCTGGTCATGTATCTGTTCCTGCAGAATTTCCGCGCCACCTTGATTCCGTCGATTACGGTGCCGGTGGTGCTGCTTGGCACCTTCGGCATCATGTCGGCGCTCGGCTTCACCGTGAACACGCTGTCGATGTTCGGTTTGGTGCTGTCGATCGGCCTGCTGGTCGACGATGCCATCGTGGTGGTCGAGAACGTCGAGCGGGTGATGCACGAGGACGGCTTGCCGCCGAAGGAAGCGACGATCAAGGCCATGGGCCAGATCACCAGCGCGCTGATCGGCGTGGCCCTGGTGCTGTCGGCGGTGTTCGTGCCGGTGGCGTTTTCCAGCGGCACGGTGGGCGCGATCTACCGCGAATTCTCGCTCACGGTGGTGGCCTCGATGCTGCTGTCGGCCTTCATCGCCCTGACCCTGACCCCGGCCCTGTGCGCCACCATGCTCAAACCGGTCGATCCGAACCATCACGAAAAGAAAGGTTTCTTCGGCTGGTTCAACCGCGGCTTCGACCGCACGCGCGACCGCTACCTGGGCGGCGTGACCCGCATCCTGGGCCGGCGCGGCCTGTGGATGGTGGTCTACCTGATCATGGTCGGCATCGTCGCGCTGCTGTTCGTGCGCCTGCCGAGCGGCTTCCTGCCCAAGGAAGACCAGGGCTATATGTTCGTCCAGGTCCAGACCCCGGCCGGCAGCACCCAGGAAGCCACCGGGCGCGTGCTGGAAGAGATCAGCCAATACCTCTTGAATGACGAAAAGGCGATGGTCGACGCCACCTTCATGACCAACGGCGCTTCGCAGCCGCAGCGCGGCCAGAACCAGGGCCGCCTGTTCGTGCGCCTGAAATCCTGGGACGAGCGCAAGGACGATGAACTGAGCGTCTCGGCGCTGGCCAGCCGCGTGTCGGCGCGCTACGCCAACTACCAGGGCGCGGTGATCAATACCGTCGAGCCGCCGTCGATCCGCGGCCTGGGCTCGGCCACCGGCTTCAACCTGCAGCTGCAGGACCGGGGCGGCCTGGGCCACGCGGCGCTGGCCGAGGCGCGCGAACGCCTGCTTGAACTGGCGCGGGGTGAACCAGCACTGCAGCGGGTGCGCTTCAGCGGTCAGTCCGACAACGCCACCTACAAGATCGAGATCGACCGCGAAAAGGCGGCCGCGCTGGGCGTCAACCTGACCGAGGTCGACCAGACCTTCTCGATCGCCTGGGGCTCGCGCTACATCAACAATTTCCTGGATACCGACAACCGCATCAAGCGCGTCTACATCCAGGCCGACGCCCCCTACCGCATGAACCCGGACGACATCCGCCACCTGTACGCGCGCAATGGCGAAGGCAGGATGGTGCCGTTCTCCAGCTTCGCCAGCGCGCGCTGGGCCTGGGGCTCGCCGGCGATGGCGCGCTACAACGGCATCGAGTCGGCCGAGATCCAGGGCCAGCCGGCGCCCGGCTACAGTACCGGCGAAGCGATGGAGATCATGGAGCGCCTGGTCGGCCAGCTGCCGCAAGGCATCGGCTACGAATGGAGCGGCATCTCGCTGCAGGAATCGCAGGCAGGCGCCCAGGCTCCGCTGCTGTACGCGCTGTCGATCCTGGTGGTGTTCCTGTGCCTGGCCGCGCTGTACGAAAGCTGGGCGATCCCGATCTCGGTGATCATGGTGGTGCCGATCGGCGTGCTGGGCGCACTCAGTGCCGCGACCCTGTTCGGCATGGAAAACGACGTGTTCTTCCAGGTGGGCTTGCTCACCACCATCGGCCTGTCGGCCAAGAACGCGATCCTGATCGTCGAGTTCGCGCGCGAACTGCAGATGCAGGGCATGGGCGTGGTCGAGGCGGCGCTGGAAGCGGCCAAGGTGCGGCTGCGTCCGATCATCATGACCTCGATGGCCTTCGTGCTGGGCGTGACCCCGCTGGCGCTGTCCAGCGGCGCCGGCTCGGGCAGCCAGAACGCGCTTGGCATCGGCGTGATCGGCGGCATGATGACGGCGACCTTCCTAGCCACCTTCCTGATTCCGCTGTTCTATGTCTTGATCGCGGGCCGCAGCAAGCCGCCGGTGGATCCCAATGCGCCGGATGCACCCGATGCGTCGGACAAACCGGAAAGCAAGCACCCCGCGGCCGAGGATAGAATGCCGGTAACGCCTTGAGGATGCCGTGAAACTGTTACTCGTCGAAGACAATGAGCGTGTGGCGCGCTTCGTGACCAAGGGCTTGAGCGAAGCCGGCCACACGGTGCGCCACGCCGACAACGGCCGCGACGGCATGGTGCACGCGGTCAGCGAGCCGTACGATGCGATCGTGATGGACCGCATGCTGCCGGGCGGCATCGACGGGCTGTCGATCATCGAGGCCCTGCGCCAGCAGGGCAACCGGATTCCGATCCTGATCCTGTCGGCGCTCGACGGCGTGGACGACCGCATCCGCGGCTTGCGCGCCGGCGGCGACGATTACCTGACCAAGCCGTTCGCTTTCGGCGAACTGCTGGCGCGCCTCGACGCGCTGCTGCGCCGCTCGCAGGTGCAGAGCGTGGACACGGTGATGACGCTGGGCGACCTGACGGTCGACATGCTGGCGCACCGCGTCACCCGCGCCGGCAAACCGGTGGCGCTGCAGCCGCGCGAATTCAAGCTGCTGGTGTACCTGCTGCGCCACGCCAACCAGGTGGTCACGCGCACCATGCTGCTGGAAAACGTGTGGGACTATCATTTCGATCCGCAAACCAACGTCATCGACGTCCACATCAGCAAGCTGCGCCAGAAGATCGACGCCGGCTTCGCCATGCCGCTGCTGCGCACCGTGCGCAATGCCGGCTACATGCTGACCGACCAGCCATGAGCGCGGTTCTGGATGACAAGGCGGCGCCGGCGCGCCGCCCCTTCCTGTTGAGTCTGCTGCGCCTGCCCGGCTTTTCGGCGCGCACCATCGCCATCGGCTACGCCGTCGTCACCCTGTTGGCGCTTGGCATGTTCGCCGCGCCCTTGTGGTACGTGTGGCATACCAATATCCAGCAGGTACGTACCGAACTGATCCGCGCCGATGCGCACCACCTGTCCAACCTGTTCGAGCGCCAGGGCCCGCCGGCGCTGGCGGCGGCGATCGACAGCCAGGTGCATGGGGTCAACGACGGCGTGCGCAAGATCATGCTGTTCATGGCGCCGGACGGCACCCGCCTGGCCGGCAACCTGCCCGAGTGGCCCGAGGGCGTGCCCAACCGCGACGGCCTGTGCCAGGTGACGATCCGGGTCGACGGCGTCGAGCGCAACGTCGAGCTGGTGCGTACCACGCTGGAAGACGGCTACCTGCTGCTGGTGGCCAGCAACCTCGACCGCTTCCAGAAACTCGAGCGCCTGTTCGCCTATGGCCTGCTCGGCTGCGGACTGGCGGTGTTGCTCAGCGCGGCGCTGGGCGGGGTGCTGATCCGGCGCGCACTGCTGGCGCGGGTGCAGTCGATCAGCCAGACCAGTGCCTCGATCATCGAGGGCAAACTGTCGCACCGCCTGGCCGAGCCGCACGACGGCGACGAGCTGCAGCAGCTGACCCGCACCGTCAACCGCATGCTGGACCAGATCGAGCACCTGGTGACCGGCGTGCAGGACGTCTCGAACGCGATCGCACACGACCTGAGGACGCCCCTGTCAGAACTGCGCGCGCGGCTGGAAGAACTGTCGGTGGCGCGGCCCCCGAGCGAGGAAACCTTTGCCGAGATCGACGCCGCCATCGACGACGTCGACCGCGTGATGGGCATCTTCAACGCCCTGCTGCGGCTCTCCGAAATCGACAGCGGCAGCCGCCGCGGCGGGTTTGTCGCGGTCGACCTGGCGGCCCTGAGCGCCGAAGTCACCGAGTTCTACGCGCCGGTGGCCGAGCTGAAGGAGATCACGCTCGGCTTCGACGGCCCGGCCATTCTGCCGACCGTGGGCGACCCGGTGCTGCTGGCCCAGGCGCTGGGCAATATGGTGGACAACGCGCTGAAGTATGCACCGGTGCGCGGCGCGATCGCGATCCGGGCGCGGCGGGTCGATGCGCAGACGGTCGAGATCATCGTGGCCGACAACGGCCCTGGCATCCCGGAGCACGAACGCACGCGCGTGATCGAGCGCTTCTATCGGATGGACGCCAGCCGCGGCACGCCGGGCGTGGGACTGGGACTGAGCGTGGTGTCGGCGGTGGCGCGCCTGCATGGCGGCGCGCTGGTATTGGAGGACAACTATCCCGGCCTGCGCGCGGTCCTCAGGCTGAGCACGACGTGAGCACGATATGAGCACAACCCGCGCCACCCTGGTCGGGCTGCTGGCCATCGTGTTCTGGAGCGCGATCGTCGGCCTGCTGCGCGGCGTCAGTTCGGCGCTGGGCGCAACCGGCGGCGCGGCGCTGGTGTACACCGTGGCCTCGCTGCTGCTGCTGGCCACGGTCGGTCCGACCAGGGTGCGCGCGATGCCGCGCCGTTACCTGGCATGGGGCAGCCTGCTGTTCGTCGCCTACGAGATGTGCCTGGCGCTGTCGATCGGCTATGCGCACAGCCACCGGCAAGCGATCGAGGTAGGCATGGTCAACTACCTGTGGCCGGCCATGACGATGCTGTTCGCGATCCTGTTCAACGGCCAGAAGGCGCGCTGGACGATCGTGCCCGGCTTCGCGCTGGCCATCCTCGGCATCTGCTGGGTGCTGGGTGGAGACGGCGGCGTCGACCCGGCGGCGATGGCGGCGAACGTGCACGACAATCCACTGAGCTACGGCCTGGCCTTCACCGGCACCCTGATCTGGGCGGGTTACTGCACCATCACCGCCAGGTACGCAAAAGGACAGAACGGCGTGACGCTGTTCTTCATGCTGACCGCGCTGGCGCTGTGGGCCAAGTACCTGATCATCGGCGGCGAAACGATGCGCTGGAGCGTGGAGGCGCTGGTTTATCTTGGACTGGCCGCGGCCGCGATGGGCTTCGGCTACGCCGCGTGGAACGTCGGCCTCCTGCACGGCAACATGACCGTGTTGGCCGGCGCCTCCTACTTCATTCCGGTGCTGTCGGCGGCGCTGGCGGCGCTGGTGCTCGAGACGCCGTTGTCGCTCGCGTTCTGGCAAGGCGCGGCGCTGGTGTGCGCCGGCTCGATCCTGTGCTGGCTGGCCACACGCCGCCCCGCACGCGGCGCCGCAGGCGCTTCATAACGCAGCGCATCGACCAGCAGCGAAAACGCCGGCGAGGCGTGGCGCCGGCTCGGGTAGTACACGTGATAGCCGGGAAAAGTCGGCGACCAGTCGGCCAGCACCTGCACCAGGCGCCCGGCGTCGATGTGGTCCTGCACCATGTCGGCCGGCAGCAGCGCCACGCCCATGCCGTCGAGCGCGGCGCGCAGGCGCGGCGTGGTGCTGTTGAAGGTCAGCTGGCCGTCGACGCGCACGTTCAGGGCCTGGCCCTCCTTCTCGAACTCCCACGCATACAACCCGCCGCGCGTCGGCAGGCGCAGGTTGATGCAGTTGTGGCGCACCAGATCGTGCGGCGTGCGCGGCGCCGGGTGCGCCGCGAAATACCCGGGCGCGCCGACCACCAGCATGCGCAGGTCGGGACCGATGCGCACCGCGATCATGTCCTTGGCCACCTGGTCGCCCAGGCGCACGCCCAGGTCGTAGCGCTCGGCCACGATGTCGGTCAGGCCGTAGTCGATGGTCAGCTCGACCTTGATGTCCGGGTAGGCCGCCAGGAAGGGTTTGAGCCTGGGCCACAGCACGCAGTTGGCCGCATGCTCGGCGGTGGTGATGCGCACCGTGCCGGCCGGCTTGTCGCGAAATTCCCCCAGCGCCGCCAGCCCGGCCTCGATGCCGTCGACGTGCGGCGCCACCGTTTGCAGCAGCCGCAGGCCGGCCTCGGTCGGCGCCACGCTGCGCGTGGTGCGGGTCAGCAGGCGGATGCCGAGGCGCGCCTCCAGCTTGCGCACGGTGTGGCTGAGCGCCGATTGCGACAGCCCGAGCTGGGCCGCGGCGCGCGTGAAACTGCCTTCGCGCGCCACGGTCAGGAAGGCGATCAGGTCGTTGAAATCTTGGCGCATTCATGAATCCGGATCATAGGAACATCCCGATCTTAGCAGCTTATCGGGGTAATCGTGCGCGCCTAGAATGGTCCCGTCACCAACGATCAATGAAAGAAACAACTATGAAAACTTCTCTCACCCAGGCCCTGGCCAGCGCCGCGCTGCTGGTCGCCGGCGGCGCCGAAGCCGCCGAACGCAAGGAAGCGCAGCAGGTCGTGCGCGCCGGCAGCCAGACACCCAGCGCCGGGCCGGACGCGTACTTTACCGGCCAGGTCAAAGTCGAGATGCTGTGGCCGAACAACGAGCGCATCCAGGCTTCGGGCGCCTACGTCACTTTCGAACCGGGCGCACGGTCGGCCTGGCACACCCATCCATCGGGCCAGCGCCTGCTGGTCACCGCCGGCACCGGCCTGGTGCAGGAATGGGGCAAGGAGGTGGTCGAAATCCACGCCGGCGACACCGTCTGGTGCCCGCCCGGCGTCAAGCACTGGCACGGCGCCGCGCCGGGCACGCGCATGACCCACCTGGCGGTCACCGGCATGGCCGACGGCAAGGGCGTCGAATGGCTGGAAAAGGTCAGCGATGAACAGTACAACGCGCGCTGACCGAGACCTGGAATTTATGAGGAATGCATTATTACTTCAGAAAGGCATTTTTATTTCTACGAACGGGTATTTTAATTTGCTATCTTGATGAATGAGCATGCTAAGCTTGCAAGACACGTCTTTACGCCGTGTCGACTCAGCCTTCAGCCCCGCAGCCGTCCGCTTCATATTCGAACAACGAATAACAAAGGAGAACGCATGCTCAATCTTGTCAGCCTCAACAAATCATTCACTGCGGGCGATGTCAGGACGACCGCCCTCGACCGCGTGTCGCTCGAGATCGCGGCCGGCGAATACGTGGCCATCACCGGCCCTTCCGGGTGCGGCAAGTCGACCCTGCTGTCGGTGCTGGGCCTGTTCGAAACGTGCGACAGCGGACAGTACTGGTTCGACGGCCAGGACATCGCCGGCTGGAGCGAGATGAAGCTCAACGAACTGCGGCGCGGGCGCATCGGATTCATCTTCCAGGACTTCAACCTGCTGGAAGAACTGAGCGTAGCCGAGAACGTCGAACTGGCGCTGAGCTATTCCAGGGTGCCGCGCCAGCAGCGGCGCGCGCGCGTGACGGCAATGCTCGACAAGCTCGGCGTTGGCCACCGCGCCGGGCACCGGCCATCGCAGCTCTCCGGCGGGCAGCAACAGCGGGTGGCGATCGCGCGTGCGCTGGTGGCGCGCCCCGCCCTGCTGCTGGCCGACGAACCGACCGGCAACCTCGACACCGCGCACGGCAACGAAGTGATGCGCCTGCTACGCCAGATCAACGACGAAGGCACCACCGTGGTGATGGTCACCCACTCGCCCGACCACGCGGCACAGGCCGGACGCACGGTGCGCCTGCTCGACGGCCGCATCGTCGCCGATGCCACTGCTCCGGGCGCCACCCCGGCGCTGGCGCAGGTGGCGCCATGAGACTCGACGACTTCCGCATCGGCCTGCGCCATCTGGTGCGCGAGCCCGGCTACAGCGCCATCGCCATCCTCGGCCTGTCGGTCGCCTTCGCCGCCTGCCTGCTGCTGCTCGGCTACGTGCAGTATTCGTGGCGCTACGACGCCCACGTGCCAGGGGTGGAGCAGATCTATGTGGTCAAGCAGCGCTTCAACGTCGACCCGGTGGCGCCCTGGTTCGACCAGGCCCCGCTGCTGCTGCGCACGACCGCGCTCAAAACCGCGGGAGTCAGCGACGCCACCGCCTTCTTCCGCGCCGAGGTCCCGACCGTAAAAGTCGGCAGCACCCTGCACAAGATGCCGAGCCTGCTGGTGCTGCCGCGTTTTGCCGAGGTGCTCGGATTGCGCGCGCTCGAGGGCGACCTGGACGCGGCCTTGAGCCGGCCCGAGGGCCTGGCGGTCACGCTTGCGACCGCCCAGCGCCTGTTCGGCACCGCCCGCGCGCTGGGCCGCACGGTGCAGATCGGCGACAAGGTGCTGCGCGTGGCGGCGATCGTTCCCGACACCCCGGCCAACACCACGGTCCCGTTCGAGGCGCTGTATGGCGTGAACTCGGTGCTGAACGATCCCATGATGCGCAGCGAACTGCAGACCGGCGAACGTGGCGCCTGGGGCCGCCTGCTGCTGCGCATCGACCATCCGGACGCCGTGCCGCAGGTCGCGGCGGCGCTGCAGCGCACGCTCGATACCGCCCCCGCGGTGCAGGGCGTGCCGCCCGACGTGCGCGCGCGCCTGGGCGGGCGCAAGGTCATGGACCTGGCATTGTCGCCGCTGCGCGAAGCGTATTTCGACCGCGACGTGGCGCGCAACCCGGTCTCGCCGCCGGGCGACCGGGGAGATCGCGCCACCGTCACCGGGCTGGCCGTGGTGGCGCTGCTGATGCTGGCCATCGGCGCCATCAACTACGTCAACCTGGCCACCGTGCGCGTGCTGCGGCGCCAGCGCGAGATCGGCATGCGCAAGGTGCTGGGCGCGAGCGTGCGCCAGATCGTGCTGCAGTTCCTGGCCGAATCGCTGCTGGTGGCGCTGCTGGCCACCGTGCTGGGCCTGCTGCTGGCCTGGCTGGCGCTGCCGTTGTTCGCGGAACTGGTCAATCGCAAGCTGGAACACCTGTTCGCGCCCGCCAACATCGCGGCGGCGCTCGGGATCGGCGTCGTGCTGGGCCTGGTAGCCGGCCTGCAGCCGGCCTGGACCGCATTGCGCATGCGCCCGGCCCAGGCCCTGGCCGGCCGCGCCAATACCGAGTCGCGCGCCGGCGCGCGCCTGCGCAAGGCGCTCACCGTGCTGCAGATCGCCACCGCGGTCGGCCTGGCCAGCCTGGCCATGGGCATTGCGCTGCAAACCCGCTTCGCCGTCAGCGCCTCGCCCGGCTTCGACGCCGCCCCGCTCCTGATCGTCGACCTGCCGGAGCGCGGCAAGAAGAGCGACGCCGTGCGCGGCTTCATGACCGCGCTCGGCCAGCAACCGGGCGTGCACAGCATGGTGCTGTCCGAGCACGTGGTCGGGCGCACCGGCAATGGCCTGATCCAGGACATCAAGCGCGACGGCGGCGCCAGCGTGTCGGCCGAAACCAAGATGATCGACACCAATTTCTTCGAAGTGTATGACCTGAAGCCGGTGGCGGGCCGCCTGTTCGACCCACGGCTGGACCAGGAAAACGCGGTGGGCCCGGTCGTGATCAACGCCATCGCCGCGCGCCAGCTCGGCTTCGCCTCGCCCCAGGATGCGGTCGGCCAGACCCTGCTGCATCCGGGCGAGGACGGCAAGCTGGTGCCGTACCGGGTGCTCGGCATCGCGCCCGAACTGCGCTTCCGCTCGCTGCGCGACGAACCGCGTGCCACGCTGTACGTGCTCAACACCGACTGGGCGGGCGTGCTCAGCGTGCGCAGTTCGACCTCGGTGGCCGATGCCGAGCGCGCCGTGGCGGCGCTATGGCCGCGCCACTTCCCGGACGCGATCATGCACACCGAGCGCGCCGGCGAGGTCTTGGGCGCGAATTATGCCGACGACACCCGCCTGGCGCGGCTGCTGTTGCTGGCGACCCTGATTGCGCTGTCAATCACCGCTTTCGGCATGTACGCGCTGTCGGCCTCGATCGTGCAGCGGCGCGCGCGCGAGATCGTGCTGCGCAAGCTCTACGGCGCCGGCCGCGCCCGCATCGCCGCGCTGCTGGGTCGCGAACTGGGCATCCTGATCGGCGTGGCCGCCGTGCTCGGCCTGCCGCTGGCCTTCATCGCCATCGGCCGCTACCAGGCCGGCTTCGTCGAGCACGCGCCGTTGATGCAGGCGATGCCGTGGCTGGCGCTGTGCGGGGTGGCGCTGGTGACGCTGCTGGCGGCGCTGCGCCACGCGTGGCAGGCGCTGACCATGCGCCCGGGCCGGCTGCTCAGGTGACGGTGACGGCGCCGAGGCGCTCGACGACGGCGTCGAGCGCCATCGGCCGATGGAAGTGGAAGCCCTGCATCACCACATTGCCCTGCTGCGCCACGAAGCGCGCCTGCTCCGCAGTCTCCACACCCTCGGCCACCACGCGCAAGCCCAGGTGGCCGGCCATCGACAGGATCGACTGCACGATCGCCGTGCCGTTATGGTCATGCGGCGTGTCGCGCATCAGGCTCTTGTCGACTTTCAGTTCGTACAGCGGCATCTTCTTCAGGTAGGCCAGGTTCGAGTAGCCGGTGCCGAAATCGTCGACCGAGAAGCGGATGCCCAGGCTGCTCAGCGCATGCATGCGGGCGATGGTCTGGTCGATGTCTTCGATCAGCAAGCCCTCGGTCACCTCGAAGATCAGTTGCCCTGCCGGCGCGCCGGTTTCAATCAGGATCGCGCGCACCCGCGCGACGAAGTCGGGCTGGTGGAACTGCAGCGGGCTGACGTTGACCGACAGCGGCATCGGATGGCCGGCCTGCTGCAGCGCCAGCCACGCCGCGCAGGCCTGGCGCAGCGCCCAGTCGCCAAGCGGCACGATCAGGCCGCTCGATTCGGCCACCGGGATGAACACGTCCGGCCGCACCATGGTGCCATCGGCACGGCGCCAGCGCATCAGCAGTTCGGCGCCGACCGCGGCGCCGTGGCAGTCGACCTGCAGCTGCAGGTGCATCGCCAGTTCGCCACTCTGAAGCGCCGCACCCAGCTCGCGCTCCACCGTCAGCTTCTGCTGCGCCTCGGCCAGCATGGCGCCGTCGAACAGCATCACGCCATCGCGCCCGCCGGCCTTGGCGTGGTACATCGCGGTATCGGCTTCGCGCAGCAGGTCGTGGGCGTCGGCGCCGGGCTGCGCCAGCGCCACGCCGATGCTGGCCGCGATGCGGTACGGGCGGCCTGCCAGTTCGAGCGGCGCGCCCAGCGCCGCGCGCACCTGGGCGGCGAGGTCCATGGCCTGGCGCACCACGGTGTCGGGACACGGGTCGCGCTCTTCGAGCAGGATCACGAATTCGTCGCCGCCGATGCGCGCCACCATGTCGCGCGCGCGCACCACCCCCTGCAGGCGCGCGGCGGCGCGTTCGAGCAGCAGGTCGCCGGTGGCGTGGCCGCGTTCGTCGTTGATGTTCTTGAAGTTGTCCAGGTCCAGGTACAACAACGCGCTCAGCGGTGCGCGCTTGCTGCCACCTTCCCGGCTGCGCGCCAGCACGGCGCCGAGGCGCTCCATCAGCAGGCGCCGGTTGGGTAATCCGGTCAGCACGTCGTAGAACGCCAGCCGGTGGATCGATTGTGCGGCCGTGCGCCGCTCGGTGATGTCGCGCCCGACCACCACCCAGTGGCTGGCGCGCTCTCCGCTACGCGTGAACGGCATGACTTCGATCTCGACCCAGAACGCTGCGCCGTCGCGGGTGCGCGCCATCAACTCGGTCTTGGCCGAGGCGCCGTCCGCCATCGCCTGCGCCAGGTGCGCCAGCGCCGCGGCGTCGGTTTCCGGCCCCTGCAGCATGCGCAGGTCCTGCCCCAGCACCTCGCTGCGGGCGTAGCCGGTGCGCTGCAAAAACGCATCGTTGACGAAGATGACCGGTTGGCGCGCCGCCGCGCGTTCGCTGGCATCCAGGATCAGCACCATGTCGTTGAGCCGCGCCACCGCGGCCGAAGTCAGTTCGAGTTGGCCCAGCGAACGCGCCAGGCCTTGCAGCAGCGTGCTGCAGGTCAGCGACAGGATCACGCTCACGGTGCTGTAGTTGATCGCGGCCGCCAGCGAGGCCTTGAGCGGCGCGTCGCCCCACCCCGGCACGCTCAGTTCGATATGGCCGGTGGCGCCGGCCACCACCAGCGCGGCCACGCCGAGCAGCGTGGTGACCATCGCCGAGCGCAGGTTGAGCAGGATGGCGGCGATCAGCGGCGGCCCCAGCAGATAACTGAGGCTGGCCGAGCCGATCGACAGCATCAGGACGATCGCCAGCAGGTACACCACCGCCAGGAAGTGCAGCACGCGCGCGGTATAAGACAGGCGCTTCAGGCGCCAGATCGCGAACATCCAGACCAGGGCCGCGGTATCGGCCAGCGCCACCTGCCACATGCCGTGCTGCACCAGGAACGGCATGATGGCGCAGGTCGAGAGCGCGCCGACCAGCAGCACCACCGACAGCAGCGACGAGAATATGCGCTCGCGCCAGCCAGCGATACTGGTGATGGTGTCCATGCGGGAACTGCGCATGCGGGCAAAGACCGGCATGGTCAACTTCCGGAGGCTGGCCGGCGTTGCGCAGCTGTCGTCGTCACGTGTTTTTCCTTGGGACTGGTTTGCAGATGGTTTTTTGAATGGATTGCATGGGAGAATTATTCAATCACTTATTTCTGGAGGATGCGCGATGCGCAAACCGGTTAACCGTTCCCGGGCCAGGTCTGGTTCGACGCCGCGTACGCTGACCCGCGCCATGGCCGTGCGCAATATGCGCGCGCGCCTGCTGCGCGAAGGTTTTCCGCGCATCCAGATGTTCATCCTGGTGTCGCTCACCGCCGCAGCAGGCTTCGGCGCCTCGGTGGCGCTGCTCGCCGCCGGCCTGGACACGATGGCGCTGCGCTACGTGCTGTCGGTCGGAGTGGCATACGTCGTGTTCCTGCTGCTGCTGTGGCTGTGGCTGCACACCAGCGCGGCGGATTATCTCGACGTTCCCACGTCCGGCGGTACTGGCGAGGCAGCGCACCAGCCGGCAGAATTCACCGGCGGCGGCGGTGGGTTCGATGGCGGCGGCGCCAGCGCAAACGTCGACTTCGGCGCGAGCACGAGCGAGAGCGGTATCGGCGCCTTCGCCGAAAAGCCGCTCGAGGCCATCGGACAAGCCGAAGACGCCGCGCTGCCGCTGGCCGTACTACTACTGGTGCTGGCGCTGGTGCTCGGCATCGCGCTGTCGTCGCTGTTCGTGATCTGGTCGGCCCCGCTGCTGTTCGCCGAGATCCTGGTCGACGCCCTGCTCGCCGCCGGCCTGTACCGGCGTCTGCGCGTGCTCGACCAGCGCCACTGGATGGTGGCTGCGCTGCGCCATAGCGCGCTCCCGTTCCTGTTGACGGCGCTGGTGGCCGCTGGTGCAGGCTGGGGCATGCAGCAATACGCGCCCGCTGCGGTGTCGCTCGGTCAGGTACTCTCCAGCCGCTAGCAACGCGGCAGCAGATGCCGGACCGGTATTATCGCTGACTCAACGTTTAATTTCCATGTGGAAATTATGCCGATCGTCCGGAATTTGCGGCCTGGCGTCTTCAGTTGGCAATGATGCGCTCGAGACGCTGCGTCGCCCGATCAGGTACCTCGCGGTCAGAGAGTGGAGAAGAACTGCGCCGCCGACGGCCGCGCGCGCGGCGCCTTGTTCGAGGCCGCGGTGCCGATGCCGATGAAGCACACCGCCTGTTCGTGCGGCTCGAGGCGCAGCAGGCGCCGCATGCCGGCGCTGTCCATGGCGGCGCCGCTGGCCAGGCCGCTGGCAAAGCCAAGCGCCTGCGCGCCGACCAGCACGTTCTGGATCGCGCAGCCGAGCGACACCAGCTTTTCGTTCTTGGGAATGTTAGTGGCGTCCGGGTTGTCGCGCGCGACCGCCACCAGCAGGCAGGGTGCGTGAAAGGCCTTGGCGCGCGCCGCCTCCAGCGCCTCGGGCGCGGCCGCCGGATCGCGCTGCAGCAGCGCTTCGGCGAACGCCTCGCCCAGCGCGTCGCGCCGTTCTTGCGGGATCAGGATGAAGCGCCAGGGCAGCAGCAGCCCATGGTCGGGCGCATGCGCCGCCGTCCCGACGATGCGCTGCAATTGCGCCGCGCCTGGTCCGGGCGTGACCAGTCGGCGCAGCGAGACGTGGCGGCGCGCCGCCACGGCGGTCCAGTAATCGTCAGTCAAGGAAGATTCGTTGCTCGTCATGTGCTGTTCCAGGGCGCCGCAGCAGGCGGCGCGCCCAGTATAGCGGCTCGAGCACGCCGCCGTGCGCGGCGGCGCAGGGTATGCCCGGCTAACGCTCAGCTACCGAAATAACGCCCGGCGCGATGCCAGGCCATGACCATGCTGCTCATCGCCACCGCCGACAGCGCCGACCACGCCACCAGCTGCGGCGCCACCAGCGCCAGCGCCACCAGCAGGATCACGGCGTCGATCATCACTTGCGTGCGGCCGGCATTGATGCCGTACTTCTTCTGCAGCCACAGGGTCACGATGCCGGTGCCGCCGACGCCGGCGCCATGGCGCGCCAGCGCCAGGATGCCCATGCCGCAGAAGGTGCCGCCGGCCAGCGCCGCCACCGCCACGTGGACGTGGCCGATCACCAGCACGTGCGGCACGGCTTTCAGGAGCAGCATGATGGCCACGCTGCCGGCCAGCGACTTGATCGTGAACAGCGGCCCCATGAACAGGTAGCCGAACAGGAAGAACGGCACGTTGATCAGCATGAACAGCAGGCCCACCGGCATGCCGCTGAAGTAGGACGACAGCAGCGCGATGCCGGCCACCCCGCCCGTGATCAGACCGGCCGCCTGCAGCAGCACGATGCCGGTGGCGACGAACAGCACGCCGACCGCGATGCCGTAGACGTCGTCGAGCAGGGAATGGGGTTTCACGGGCAAGGGACGGGCCGGGGTCGAAGGTGCCGAAGAAGGCGTCGGCCCCGGAAAGGCAGCCTGCCGCGTCATTGCGCGCGCTCCCGCACCACGCACGGGACGGTGGACACAGCGCGCTCAGGGCGGGACGAACGCTTCGGCAGCGTGGCGGACAGGCAGGTCTGGTTCATGTTGGTCGGTGTTCTGAGGGTGGAACGCGATGGCAACCGGCATTCCTGGCCGGTCCGGGTGGTGCCGGGAGCCTGGTCGCCGCGCCAGTCCCGGTTGGGGGCTGGACGCCATCTTGCGCGAAAGCGCCGCCATTATCGCTTATGTTGCGGCGCAATGTCGATACAGAACACGTTTGAACCCTTGAACTGTGGTGCGGCGGCAGGATATTCCACCTGACTGTGCGGCGTCGCACCATCCCGGTGCGGCGCTGCACCCGATTGATGCTGAACAGCTCAGGCGGTGATCAGACAGTGAGCTGGCGCATCTGCGCGATCAGGTCGGCCTTGCCCTCGAAGCCGATGCCCGGCAAATCCGGCATGGTGATATGGCCGTTCTCCACCTTCACACCGTCCGGGAAGCCGCCGTACGGCTGGAACAGGTCCGGATACGACTCGTTGCCGCCCAGCCCCAGCCCGGCCGCGATGTTCAGCGACATCTGGTGCCCGCCGTGCGGGATGCAGCGGCTGGCGGACCAGCCGTGCTGGCGCAGCATGTCGAGCGTGCGCAGGTACTCCACCAGGCCGTAGCTCAGGGCGCAGTCGAACTGCAGCCAGTCGCGGTCCGGTCGCATGCCGCCGTAGCGGATCAGGTTGCGCGCATCCTGCATCGAGAACAGGTTCTCGCCGGTGGCCATCGGCTTGTCATAGTAGTTGCGCAACGTTGCCTGCAACTCGTAATCGAGCGGGTCGCCGGCTTCCTCGTACCAGAACAGGTCGTACTGCGACAGCGCCTTGGCGTAGCGGATCGCGGTGTCCAGGTCGAAGCGGCCATTGGCGTCCACCGCCAGCTTCTGGCCGTCGCCCAGCACACTGAGGATCGAGTCGATGCGGCGCAGGTCTTCGTCGAGCGAGGCGCCGCCGATCTTCTTCTTGACCACCGTATAGCCGCGGTCGATGTAGCTGCGCATCTCGTCCTTGAGTTTTTCGTGGTCCTGGCCCGGATAGTAATAGCCGCCGGCGGCGTAGACAAAGATCTTCTTGTCGGGCGTGCCGTTGCCGTAGCGCTCCGCCAGCAGCTGGAACAGCGGCTTGTCAGCGATTTTTGCGGTCGCGTCCCATAGCGCCATGTCGATGGTGCCGATCGCCACCGAACGCTCGCCGTGGCCGCCCGGCTTTTCGTTGGTGAACATGGCCGCCCATACCTTGTGCGGATCCAGGTTGTTGCCCGTATCGTCCAATAGCGAAGCCGGGTCGGCTTCCAGGATGCGCGGGATGAAGCGCTCGCGCATCAGGGTTCCCTGGCCGTAGCGGCCGTTGGAATTGAAGCCGTAGCCGATCACCGGCTGGCCGTTGCGGATCACGTCGGTGACTACCGCAACGACGCTGAGCGTCATCTTGCTGAAGTCGATGTAGGCGTTGCGGATCGGGGAACTGATCGGGACCGTCTTTTCGCGGATCTCGACGATTTTCATGCTGTCTCCTTGGGCCTCGCTGTGTGCAGCGAATAATGATCGAGCCGCCAGATTATTCGCTCCCGGCGCGGTTATGATTCAGGATTCCTCACATCATTCTTCACCCAAAGTGAAAAGCGACCTCGCCTCCCAACTCGAATTCTTCGTCCTGCTGGCGCGCCACGGCAACCTGTCGGCGGCGGCGCGCGCGCTCGACCTGACGCCGCCGGCCGCCACCAAGCGCCTGGCGCAACTCGAAGAAGGGTTGGGCGTGCGGCTGGTGAACCGCACCACCCGCACCAGCAGCCTGACGCCGGAAGGCGAAACCTATCTGCACTACGCGACCCGCATCCTGGCCGAGCTGCGCGAGATGGAGGATGCCGTGACGGGCACCCGCTCGGTGCCGCGCGGACGGCTAACGGTGAACGCTTCGCTCGGGTTCGGGCGCACCGCGATCGCGCCGATCGTGTCCAGCTTTGCCGCGCGCTATCCGCAGGTGGAGGTGCAGCTGGACCTGAGCGACCGTCCGGTCGACCTGGTGGCGGACGGCATCGACCTGGCGATCCGCTTCGGCGCCCTGCCCGACCAGCGCCTGGTGGCGCGCCGCATCATGTCCAACCGGCGCTTCCTGTGCGCGGCGCCGCGCTACCTGGAACGCCACGGCACGCCGGCTCGCCTGGCCGACCTGGCCGCGCACCAGTGCATCATCCACCGCCAGAATGACGAGGCGCACGGGGTCTGGCGGCTGGAGTGCGACGGACGCGTCGAGACAGTGAAAGTGCAAGGCCGACTGGCCTCGAACGACGGCGACATCGCGCTCGGCTGGGCGCTGGACGGCCACGGCATCCTGGTGCGCTCGGAATGGGACCTGGCGCGCTACGTCGAGAGCGGACGCCTGGCCATCGTGCTGCCGCAATATGTGCAGCCGGCGGCCGACCTGTTCGTGGTCTACCCGAACCGGCAGCACCAGTCGGCGCGCGCGCGGGTGTTCATCGACTTCCTGGCCGAGCAGCTCGGACCCGGATCCGGCGCCCGGATCAGGATTACGTCGCCAGCATGACGGCGGCGGTGCCGGCCAGCACCGCACAGAACAGCCAGCGCAACAGCGGCGCCGGCAGCTGGTGCGCCAGGTGTACGCCCCACGACACGCTCAGCACCCCGCCCAGCGCCATCGGCAGGCCGGTCTCCCAGTCCACCTGCCCGGCCTGGCCGTAGGTGGCCAGCGCGATGAAGGCGCCCGGCACCACCAGCGCCAGCGCCGTGGCCTGGGCGCGCGTCTGCCGCATGCGGAACAGGCTCACCAGCGCCGGCACCACCACCAGCCCGCCGCCGATGGTGAAGAAACCCGACATGGCGCCGCTGGCCATGCCGATCACCGGCAGCAGCGGACGCGGGATCGGTTTGCCCGGTTCGTCGTGCGCCACCGCCCTGCCCTTGGGCCAGCCGAAGTACAAGGCCAGCGCGATCAGGAACAGCGCGAACGCCAGGTGCAGGATGTCGGCGTCGATGCCGACCGCGAAGCGCGCGGCCAGGTAAGTCGTCACCATCGAGAACACGCTGATCAATGCCACCGAGCGGAAGTCAACCGGGTTCTTCTGGTGGTAGCGCAGCAGGCCGAGCAGCACGTTGGGCGCGATCATCACCAGCGCCGTGCCCTGGGCCAGGTGCTGGTCCATGCCGTACAGCAGGCCGAGTACCGGAATCGCGATCAGGCCGCCGCCGATGCCGAGCATGCCGCCGGCGACGCCGAGCGAGGCGCCGAGACTGAAGTTGGTGGCGAGCGAGATCAGGGACAGCGTCATGGTGCGTGGTTCGAGGAGTGAAGAGCAGGCGTAGTGTACCCGCCGCCGGCGGTTTTATAATGCAGTCATCTTTCATCTATTCATAAACTGGATTGAATAATGAGCGGAGTCCATGAGTAGAATTGCCGACCTCGAATTCTTTGTCGACCTGTTGAAACACGGGTCGCTGGCGGCGCTGGCGCGCGAACTGGGCGTGACGCCGCCGGCGGTCAGCGCGCGCCTGGCGCAGCTGGAAAAGCGCCTTGGCGTGCGACTGCTGAACCGCACCACGCGCCGCATCAGCGTGACCCACGAGGGCGAACTGTACCTGGCCACCGGCGCGCGTCTGCTGGGCGAACTGGAAGACCTGGAACAGCTGGTGTCGAACAGCCGCGCGGTGCCGCGCGGCCGGCTGCGCGTGAACGCCAGCTTCGGCTTCGGGCGCCAGCACATCGCGCCGGCGATTGCCGCCTTCGCCCGGCGCCATCCGCAAGTCGAGGTGCAGCTGGAGCTGACCGACCGCTCGCTGAACCTGGCCGATCGCGCCTTCGACGTCGGCATCCGCTTCGGCGAAGTGCCGGATTCGCGCCTGGTGGCGCGGCGCGTGGTGGGCAATCGCCGCCTGCTGTGCGCGGCGCCGTCGTACCTGGCCGAACATGGCACGCCGTCGACCCCGCGCGAACTGCAGGCGCACCAGTGCATCGTGCTGCGCCAGAACGACAGCGCGTTCGGGACCTGGCATTTCACCAAAGGCAGCCGGCAGGAGACGGTCAAGGTACGCGGCTCGCTGACCTCGAACGACGGCGACGCCGGGGTGCTGTGGGCGCTGGAAGGATTCGGGATCATGATGCGCTCGATGTGGGACATCCATGCGCATGTCGCCGGTGGGCAATTGGTGCCGGTGCTGGAGGATTGGGAGTTGCCGAGTGCGGACGTGTATGCGGTGTACCTGGAGCGGGCCACGGTGCCGGCCAAGGTGACGGCGTTTATTGATTTTCTGGTGGAGTGGTTTGGGCGGGAGGCGGCGTGGGTTGCGCCGGTGTCGGGGCAGCTACGGAGTCAGTGAGCAGGCCCGCTGCTTTTCATATTTTGTTACCGCGTAAACGTCATCCCCGCGAAGGCGGGGATGACGTTCTGGAGCTAACGGAAGAATGACCGGGCGTGGCTGCTCGATCGCGTGGCTACCCGATCGCGTAGCCGCTCGATCACTCCATCAACCGACGCTTACTTCGCCTCGGCCGCCGCCAGCGCCGTCATGTTGACGATACGGCGCACCGTCGCGCTCGGGCTCAGGATGTGCACCGGCTTGGCCGCGCCCAGCAGGATCGGACCCACGGTCACGCCCTTGCCGGCGGCGACCTTCAATACGTTGAACAGGATGTTGGCCGCGTCCAGCGACGGCATCACCAACAGGTTGGCGCTGCCCGCGAAGTCTCCCTCGATGTTGTAGATCTCGCGGATCTCTTCCGACAGCGCGGCGTCGCCGTGCACTTCGCCGATCACTGCCAGCTCCGGCGACTGCTGCGCCAGCAGCGCGCGCGCTTCGCGCATGCGGCGCGCCGACGGACGCTCGCTCGAGCCCTGCGACGAGTGCGACACCAGCGCCGCCTTCGGCTCGACGCCGAAGTGCTGCAGCATCGACGCCGCCAGGCGCGTGATGGCCGCCAGTTCCTGCGCGCTCGGGGTCTCGTTGACATAGGTGTCGGTGATGAACAGCGTGTGCTTGTCCAGCACCAGCGCGTTCATCGCGGCCAGCACTTCGGCGCCCGGCGCGGTGCCGATCTCGTTCTTGACGTGTTCCAGGTGGCTGTCGTAGCTGCCAGCCATGCCGCAGATCAGGCCATCGACGTCGCCGGCCTTCAAGAGGCGCGTGCCCTGCAGCGTGGTGTCGCCGTCCGCTGCGACCACCGTATAGTCGCTGCCTGCCTGCAGGCGCAGGCCGGCTTCCCTGACCGCGCGCTCGATGTCGGCGGCGGCGCCGATCAGCACCGGATGCGCCAGCTGCTCGTCGACCACGGTCTGCACCGCGCGCAGCACGCGCTTGTCCAGCGCTTCGGCGTACGCCACCTTGCGCAGCGTGGCCTTGGCCTTGGTAAACACGGGCTTCATGAAGAAGCCGGTGTGGTAGATCATCTGGCCCAGCTTGTCGCGGTAGGCGTCCATGTCCTCGATCGGACGGGTCGCCACGCCCGATGCGGCGGCGGCTTCGGCCACGCGCGGCGCGATCGCGGCCAGCAGGCGCGGATCGAACGGCTTCGGAATGATGTATTCCGGGCCGAAGGTCAGGTCCTGGCCTTCGTAGGCCAGCGCCACCACGTCGCTCGCTTCGGCTTCGGCCAATTCCGCGATCGCGGTCACGCAGGCCAGCTTCATCTCGTCGGTGATGCGGGTCGCGCCGCAATCAAGCGCGCCGCGGAAGATGTACGGGAAGCACAGGACGTTGTTGACCTGGTTCGGGTAGTCCGAACGGCCGGTGGCGATGATCACGTCCGGACGCGCGGCTTTGGCCACTTCGGGACGGATCTCCGGTTCCGGGTTGGCCAGCGCCAGGATTACCGGCTTGTCGGCCATGGTCTTGACCATGTCGGCGGTGAGCACGCCGGCGGTGGAGCAGCCCAGGAACACGTCGGCGCCGTCGACGATGTCGGCCAGCGTGCGCGCATCGGTCGCCTGCGCGTAGCGCGCCTTGTTGGCTTCCATGTTCGCTTCGCGGCCTTGATAGATCACGCCGCGCGAATCGGTGACCCAGATGTTGTTCTGGTCGACGCCCAGCAGCACCATCATGTCGAGGCAGGCGATGGCGGCGGCGCCGGCGCCCGAGGCGACCAGCTTGATCTGGCCGATGTCCTTGCCCACCACCTTCAGCGCGTTGAGCAGCGCAGCGGTCGAGATGATCGCGGTGCCGTGCTGGTCATCGTGGAAGACCGGGATGTTCATGCGCTCGCGCAGCTTCTTCTCGATGTAGAAGCATTCCGGTGCCTTGATGTCTTCCAGGTTGATGCCGCCGACGGTCGGCTCCAGCATCGCGATGGCGTCCACCAGCTTATCGGGATCGAGTTCGTCCAGTTCCAGGTCGAACACGTCGACGCCGGCGAACTTCTTGAACAGGCAGCCCTTGCCTTCCATGACCGGCTTCGAAGCCAGCGGGCCGATGTTGCCCAGGCCGAGGACGGCGGTGCCGTTCGAGATCACGGCCACCAGGTTGCCGCGCGAGGTGTAGTCGAACGCAGTGCCCGGGTCGGCGGCGATTTCTTCGCAGGCGTAGGCCACGCCCGGCGAATACGCGAGCGAGAGGTCGCGCTGGTTCGACAGCGGCTTGGTGGCCACGACTTCGATCTTGCCGCGCGTCGGGCTGCGGTGGTATTCGAGCGCGTCGAGGCGCAGCTGGGTGTTCTGGGTTTCGTTGAGCGTGCTGTCGGTACTCATGTGTTTTCCTATAGCTTGTAATGCAAAATCTGGTGCTGCCGCACCGCGGCGCGCTGCTTGCGGCAGGGGCGCGCAGACTGGTGCTTGTTGGTTTCGGCCGCGCAGCGACTGGGGGCTGCGCAGGGGTGGGACATTCTATCCGAATACCACCATTGATGGGATGTCAATGGCAATTTGCCAGGTGCCGTCATGACGCCGCGCGCCCGGTTTACAGGGCTGGACGAAGCGGACGTTGTCGAAATAATCAACATGCTAAGCTGGTCCGGTATGCATTCAGCTTAGGAGAATTCAATGACGACAACGACGAACGATCGCCCATTGGCCTTGATCACCGGCGCCTCGAGCGGCATCGGCTACGAACTGGCGCGCCAGTTTGCCGCCGACGGCTACGACCTGTTCCTGACCGCTACCCAGCAGGCGGGGCTAGAGCGCACCGCCAATGAAGTGGGCGCCAGCGGCGCGCGGGTCGAGATCTTCACCGCCGACCTGACCGAGTACGACGGCGTGCAGAAGCTGTACGACGCGGTGCGCGCTACCGGCCGGCCACTGGCGGCGGCGGTGCTCAATGCCGGCGTCGGCCTGGGCGGCTACTTCGTGGGCGGCACCAAGCTGGAAGATGAACTGAAAATGATCCAGCTGAACGCGGTATCGCAGGTGCACCTGACCAAACTGATCGTGCCCGACATGGTGGCGCGGCGCGCCGGCAAGCTGCTGTACACGGCGTCGATCTCGGGCACCATGCCGACCCCGTACGAGGCGGTGTACGGCGCGACCAAGGCTTTCCTGATTTCGTTCGCGGAAGCGGTCAAGTCCGAGATCAAGGACAGCGGCGTCGAGATCACCCTGTTGCTGCCGGGCCAGGTCGACACCAACTTCTGGCCGCGCTCGGGAATGGTCGACAACAAGCTGGCGGTGGGCGAGAAGGCGTCGCCGGTGAAGGTGGCGCAAGAAGGCTATGCGGCCTTCAAGAAGGGCGAAGACCGTGTGGTGGCGGGGATGGTGAGCAGCAAGATCATCGGGAATGTGGTGAATAACCTGGCGCCGGATACGGTGAAGGCGGATCTGCATGCCAAGGAAGCAAAGCCGGGGTCGGGAATAAAGAACTGAAGTTGACGGCTGATCGGTGCCGCCATGCCGTCGGTTAGGGTGGGTACCACTAATCCAGCAAAAGCTGGCGGACTCATAACAGTTAGCGATGCTTGAACGACCAGAAATTCCGCTTGCTCGCCCCCGCCACGCCGGGCATCTTCCTACCGGTTAGTGTGGGCAATTTGGAGTCGCCTACCGAATCATTCTGTTGGCTTTTCGTCATTCTCGCACCTTGGGAAAGTCGACGTATCTTTTCTTTCTTTGCTCAGCGACAGGCGCGGCATGGAGAGCTCCTTCGCAAGTACCACTTGTATTGAATCGTCCGGGTAGAAGTGGACTTCCATGTATTCAGCCTTCCCGGACGTGTTTTCGGTCACGCGTACTTTTTTTCTTTATAGAATGCATATAAGGTGTTGTACGTTTCGTTTGAATAGCTCGAAGCCTCGCGGAAGTAGCAGGCGTCGAATTGCCACCGCACAGTAACAGTCTTCGGCTCGGAGCTGGGCTGGTATAACACGCAGCATACGATTCCGCCTCATCCCGATCGCCTGGCCGCTGTGAATCCGCATCTGCCCACCGGTGATGAACTGGGTGTCCTGACCGCTCATCAAGGAGATGGTCTCGCCGTTGACCAGCTGCAGATCCTGCCCCGCCACCACGCCCAGCCCCGCCTTGGCCGCAATGGCGATGATCGCAGCGCTGCTGTGCGGCAGCTTGCCATCCTCGGGCGCCACCGGCTTGTCCGGCATCTCGGCGCGCACCGCATCGACGCTGTCGCCACTGAGCATGCCCGAGGTCGCCGTCAGCAGTGCCGGCAACGGCGCCTCCTTATCGTCCAACTTGCTCGCGTTCGGTTTTGCCGCGCCCAGGTGCGATGCAAACGCCACCGTCTGGTGCGTGGTCGCGGCGTCGCTGAACGCTTTACTCAGTTGCACCGCCTGCTTGAGCAGCGCGATCCCGGCCACATTGTCGCCGGCCGGATCGCGCGCCTCGGCCCCATGCGTGATCTTGTAGCTCGACACCAGCAAGCCGGCGCCGGCACGCACCGCGCCGTAGCCGTCGGTGCGCAGCTCGGCGCCGAGACCGCGCAGGCTGCCGCGGTAGTTATCGGCAGCGTGGATCAGGTGTCCCAGATTCAGTTCGCTGGCTGCGTAGCTGCTCTTGAGCTGGATGCGGCCCTGGTTGTCGGTGTCGTCGAACAGCAGCTGGTTGTAGCCGCTGCCGCCGAATTCCTTGCTGCGGATGCCCCACTGGGCTGCAGCGTTGCGGTGGCCGCTGCCGCCGGCGGCGGCGCCGTGCCAAACCGGACTATTGCCGCCGGCCAGGTTGCCCTGGGCCGAGACGGCGTGGTCGTGCGCCGCGGTGAACACCTCGGTGTCGATGTCGCGTTCGCGGTTGCCGCCCGGCGTCGGCGGCTCACCCCCCTCGCCCTGGCCGTTGTACAGCGCGCCCACCACCAGCGGGCGGTCGATGTCGTTTTCGATGAACTGCACCAGCACTTCCTGGCCGATGCGCGGCAGGAACTGGCTGCCCATGCCGCCACCGGCCGAGCGCTGCGCCACCCGCACCCAGCAGGTGGCATTCGCATCCTGCTGCCAGTGGAAGCGGATGCGCACCCGGCCCAGGCGGTCGCAATGGATCTCGTCGGCGCCGTTCGCGCTGGCGCCGCCGTCGGCGCCGACCACGATCGCGCTCTGGCTGCCGTGGGCGGTCGCGGTGAACACCTCGGTGTTGGTGTCGCGCTCGCGGCTGCCGCCCGGCGTCGGCGGCTCGCCGCGCTCGCCCTGGCCGTTGTACAGCGCGCCCACCACCAGCGGCCGGTCGATGTCGTTTTCGATGATTTGCCTAAGCCTGGACTTCGGCACTTCCCTCGTCGGGCGTAGTCGCGAACCCGTCGCTACCAGATCGGCTTGCATATTGCACTTCGCTGCCGTGAGATCGCTGCAGCGTCGCATAGCGATATTTCTCGTCGCCACCCAGGTAGACGACGCGCGGATCGGAGGGTAACGTCGCATCCGTTGCAAAACCGGACAAGGAATCATGCACGTAATTATCGAAGAAGGCGATGATCATTTCATCCCGCAACCCCCGGTTGTGGATGAACTCATTTTCGAACGCTTCGAGCATGACCTTGTAATGCGGACGTAATTCCCCACGCCTGGCGCTGTCAGGGTCGCCGCCGAAAATGCCGCGCTTGGTGAATACGTCGCGCACCGCTTTCACATCCGCCATAAGCTGGGCATCGTACATATCGACCATGTTCGTATATTCGCTCATGTCCGGCAGCGTGTCGCGCCTGGCTTTGGCGCGCAAATAATTGTCTTCTGCAATCCGCTGGCGATTTCTTGCACTTTCACGCTCGGCGTCATACTTGGGAAGGTCCTTGAGCGTCGGGTTGCCATAATTGCCCTGTATATAGCTTAGCCGGCGTTGCTCCGCCGCCGCCACGTCCCTGCGGGCCTGATTATTGATGTTTTGAAGCTGGGCCACTTCCCGATCCAGCGTCGCCGCTTCATTGCTGAACACAGAATCTGCGCGGCGCACATCATTAGCCTCATTCCGGTCGCCGCCCATCTTGCGGCGGATCGATCGGAACCGCCAAGCAAAATAAAATCCCATGTGCGCGTTGATCAATGGTCCCAGGTTGGACATACCGGCAAACTTGCTGTGATAGTAATTATAGTGCTGGAGCAAAGTAGCGCTGGTCTCGAAATCCGCTGCCTGAAGAGCGTTCCATGCCGTCTTCGGCGTCAATGGGACACCGTGCTCCAGCGCAAGCTCGTACATCGAGTTCAGTGTCACTAAAGAGAATACCGTCTGTCGATCCTTGCTGCGTCCGCCTTCGCCTTCACGATAACCGCCACCGACATCGGAATGCGCGCCCGGGAATACCGTTTCATGGAAATGCTCTGGCTTGATGACCCGCCCATCTTTCAGCACACTGACACTATCAACCGGAAACGAATTGCGTACTTCGTGTGCAGCGACGAAATGCCGGACGTGTTCCACCACATGAGGGATCGCCATCAGGTCGCCCCAGTCACTATGACCATCGTAGGTTCCGGGGGCAGGATCCGCGCCTGGTGCCGCACCGGGCGAAAACGCGAGCGCATCAGGCCGGAGTTTCGCAAAAATCGGAGCATGCAAGCGCGTTGCAATGACTTGCCTGATACTGATCTGCGACGCGACGATATCCACGTTATTGGCGCTCATCGGCAATCCAACCGAGGCGACCGTGTCGAACAGTCCCATGAACCGAATCCGCAACCGATGATTTCCCTGCTTCAGCCGGCATCCGTCGGACCGGGTCACGCAGCGCTCCTTGATCAGCATATTGGAGAATGCCCGCGCCATTGCGGCGCCGCGGCTGAACCCAAACAGTGCCACGTTGATTTCAATAATCTTATTGCCAGGGGAATTGGCTCGGGCCAGATGGCTTTGAAGCAGTTTATCGAATTGCGCTAACGCCCATTCGAGACGGACCTGCCCATACCGTCCCATTCCAAGCCCGAGCTTTCCGCCGCCGTCGTCACCGACTTCACGGAAATATGTCCCCACACCCGGCACATATACGCGATAGATGCCTGCCACCGGATCGAGATCGGCATGCACCCTGTACAGCCGTGCAATATTACTGTGCTTGAATGTGCCGATATCCGCATCCAGGTTATTTCCGGTACCGTCGAAGAAAAAGCTCAGCCATGGCTGCTGTTTACAGCTGGTCGGCGCGGCCGCGCCGTCGGACCGGGTTGCTGCTGCCAATCCGCCAGAAGCCGACGGAGTCCTGACGGTGCGTGATGCTTCTGCGACCAGAAATTCCGCCTGATCGACCCCGCCGCGCAGGGCGTCTTCCTGCGGACGCAGTGCAGGCGATTTGGAGTCGCCTACCGAATCACTCTGCGGGCTTTTTGTCATTCGGGCACCTTGGGAAAGTCGACGTATCTTGTCTCTCTTTGCTCAGCGACAGGCGCGGCATGGATAGTTCCTTCGTGAGCACCACCTGTATCGAATCGTCCGGGTAGAAATGAACTTCCATGTATTCAGCCTTCCCGGATGTGTTTTCGGTTACGCGTACTTTTTTTTCTTTGTAGAATGCATGCAAGGTGTTGTACGTTTCGGTCGAATAGCTCGAAGCCTCGCGGAAGTAACAAGCATCGAATTGCCACCGCACAGTGACAGTCTTCGGCTCTGAGCCAGGCTGGTATAGCACGCAGCAAACGATTCCGCCTCCTCCACTGCTTGGAGAACTGACGTTGATATTTCCACCTCCCTGACCATCCACACTGAATGAATCTATATAACGATCGGTGTAGTTATAGCCAACCAGGGCAAGCGTGACAGGACCATTTCGCGCCGCTCCAGCTTCGCTGCCTGACGACGCGATTGACGCTTTGCTGCATCCGGACATTGCCATGATAAATACCACCAAGAAATAACGAATCACCAGCGTGTGCAAATCGAATCGTCGGTTCAATCCATGCTCCTTCATAGTTGCTCTTCAACGACCAGAATTTCTTCGGAAAAGACGGCCGATCCCGTCCTGACCTTGGCCAGCATCTCGCGCCATGGAGAAACATCGGCAAACTGCTCGCCGTGCAGTATCGCCAGGCCGCAATACAATGTCACGTCATTCGTCGATTCAATGCCGGTCGCCTTGGCCGCCGCCATCTGACGACGCAAAAACTGCTCGCGCCCGGCGGAATTCACGCGAATTGCTAGGTCAGGAAACAGGCCGCGCAAGCGCCCTTCCACCACGTCGATCTCACTGGCGTCGAGCATTGCGAATTCCTGGGCAGCCTCCAGATGCAACGGGCTGACGAACGCATCGTGGCCGTAGGTGGACCGGCAACAGATCAGCTTGCCGCTGCGGTTCGGGTACCACCAGCAATCCGCCGGAGACAGGAACGTCCGCAACTGTTGTTCGTCCAGTACCGACACCAGGCTTTCGAATACCCGCGGATCGAAATATCGCAGCAACACATCCATCCCCTCCGTGATGCGGGCATGCAGCCGCCGCGCCAACTGGCTGCGCAAGCCATCCAAACCGGCGGGTGAACTGAGCAGCAACATCGACGACGTGTAGGTGCCGTGTTCGGCCAGCCAGCGCAAGAATCGCTCCTTCCCCTCGCCGTCCGGGGAAGGCAGTGCAAACAGAAGCGGCGCTGCCGACAGGGCCCCCTGTTCCGTAGTGCCTTCGAACAGGCTTGCCCATGGCAAGCCCCGGCGCAGCAGTTCGAGATGCAAACCCGGCATGCCTGCATGATCGGCCAGACAGTACATGACGTTGGACGGATAGGCGATGTTTGACTCTTTGCACACCGCATGCAGATCGAGAAAGTCGCTCATGATGGTTATTTGATGACGAACGGTGCGCCCGCCGTCCGTGCTTTCAAAAGACACTCGACGCAAACGTGTTGGGGCATTAATGGTAGAGAGAGAGACGTCGACTCCGGTCCGGTAAAACTCTTCTTCGCCGCATGGATTGTGATCTTTCCAGGGCACTGCACCGTAATATTCCCACCTTCGATCGTGATGTTTGCCCCGCCCGCCGTCGACAGGCTGATGCGTTTTGCCGCCGCCCAGTCGACGTGCGCATTGGCGCTGACGATGTCGACCTGGTCGCGCGCCTGCACGTTGAGCACGTCGCCCTGCGCCTGCAGATCGACCGCCCCCTGCGCCGCGATCAGCTGCAGGCCGACGTTGTCCTTGCCCGCCTTCACCGCTCCACCCAGCATCCCGATCGCCTGCCCGCTGTGAATCCGCATCTGCCCACCCGTGACGAACTGGGTATTCTGCCCGCTCATCAAGGAAATGGTTTCGCCATTGGCCAGCTGCAGATCCTGCCCCGCCACCACGCCCAGCCCCGCCTTGGCGGCAATCGCGATGATCGCGGCGCTGCTGTGCGGCAGCTTGCCATCCTCCGGCGCCACCGGCTTATCCGGCATCTCGGCGCGCGCCGCATCGACGCTTTCGCCACTGAGCATGCCCGAGGTGGCCGTCAGCAGCGCCTGCAGCGGCGCCGCCTTGTCATCGAGCTTGCTCGCATTCGGTTTCGCCGCGCCCAGGTGCGACGCGAACGCCACCGTCTGGTGCGTAGTGGCGGCGTCGCTGAACGCCTTGCCCAGCTGGACCGCCTGCTTGAGCAGCGCAATCCCGGCCACGTTGTCGCCGGCCGGATCGCGCGCGTCGGCGCCGTGCGTGATTTTGTAGCTCGACACCAGCAAGCCGGCGCCGGCACGCACCGCGCCGTAGCCGTCGGTGCGCAGCTCGGCGCCGAGACCGCGCAGGCTGCCGCGGTAGTTATCGGCAGCGTGGATCAGGTGTCCCAGATTCAGTTCGCTGGCTGCGTAGCTGCTCTTGAGCTGGATGCGGCCCTGGTTGTCGGTGTCGTCGAACAGCAGCTGGTTGTAGCCGCTGCCGCCGAATTCCTTGCTGCGGATGCCCCACTGGGCTGCAGCGTTGCGGTGGCCGCTGCCGCCGGCGGCGGCACCGTGCCAGACCGGACTATTGCCGCCGGCCAGGTTGCCCTGGGCCGAGACGGCGTGGTCGTGCGCCGCGGTGAATACTTCGGTAGCGCTGTCGCGCTCGCGCTTGCCACCCGGCGTCGGCGGCTCACCCCCCTCGCCCTGGCCGTTGTACAGCGCGCCCACCACCAGTGGCCGGTCGATGTCGTTTTCGATGAACTGCACCAGCACTTCCTGGCCGATGCGCGGCAGGAACTGGCTGCCCATGCCGCCGCCGGCAGAGCGCTGCGCGACCCGCACCCAGCAGGTGGCGCTGGCGTCCTGCTGCCAGTGGAAGCGGATGCGCACCCGGCCCAGGCGGTCGCAATGGATCTCGTCGGCGCCGTTCGCGCTCGATCCACCGTCGGCGCCGACCACGATCGCGCTCTGGCTGCCGTGCGCGGTCGGTTTCGGATGGTGGCGCAGGCCGTTTTCGCCCACGACCGGACGCCACGGCGTGTCCGCCGCGATCGCCTCGAAGTGGTTGGCATAGCCGCTCTTTGCAGCCTGGGCAATGGTCGCGGCTAATAGTTCATCCTGCGGCTGGTGCGCCTCCTGCAACACGTCCTGCAGCAGCTCCGGAATCGGCCCGAACAATTCTTCCAGCCCTTGCCGCGCGCGCGTCGGCAGGTTGTTCACGCCCACGCTCACCACGCGCAGCACCACGTATTCGGGCTCGACTTCGCTGCCGGCCTGCAGCGGCCCCTGGGTCATGGTGAAACGGGTGCCGGCGCGCAGCGTGCGGACCGTCGAACGCGCCTGCCACAGCTGGCGCCGCGCTTCGTTGGCCTGCATCTGCAACAAGGCGTAGCGGCGCGCGGCGTCGCCGTCGGCGAAGAAATACTGGCCAGGCGTGTCGTAGCTTTCCAGCGCCGGCGCGTTGCGGCCGCCCACGACGCCGGCGGTCGGTACGCTGGCCGCGACCGCCTTCTTGGCCTTGTAGTCATAGCTCAGCACCGTGGACATGCCGATGCGCAGGCTGCGCCGCGCGCGCAGGGCCTGGATGGTGTCGTGCGCTTCGCCGGCGCGCGCGCCGTGGTAGCGGATGCCGGCGCCGGCCGCGCTGCTCGGGTCTTGCGCCGTGGCGCAGGTGTCGGTGGTGTCGGCGAACAGCACCACGCAATGCCCCCCCTCGCCATCCTCGCCCTCTTCCACGCGCCAGGCCAGGCCTTCCTCGGTCAGCAGGCGGGTGACGAAATCGAGATCGGACTCGCGGTACTGGCAGCAATAGCTGCGCGCGCCGGCATGCGCCATGAAGCTTGCCACTTCTTCGCTCCAGCGCCACTGCGCCAGCGGCGCATGGGCGCCGAACACGGCGTCGACGATCTCGATCACGGTCTTGTCTTGCCACACGCGGCTGTTGCGCACGCGACCCAGGCGCCACAGCCAGGATTGCAGGCGCAGGCGGTAGCGCGCCAGGCCGCCGAAGCTGCCCAGCATCGCCGCTTCGCTGACCAGGCCGCTGAAGCGGGCGCGGGTGCCGTCGGCCAGGCTGGTCTCGAGCGCGGCAGGTTGGCCGAGCAAGGGTTCGAGGTCGAGTTCGGCATTCGTGCTGAGCAGGATCAGGTCGCGCGCGCCGACCGCTTGCAGGGCGTCGTCGGCGGCAAAAGCTTCGACCATCAGGCCGCTGCTGCCGCCTTCCCGTTCGTCGCCCAATTGCAGCGCGTACAGGCGGGTGTGGCTGGAGAAGCCGCCCAGGGCGGCCAGCACCTCGTCGACTACCGCCAAACTCATCGTTGCACCTTGCACAGTCCAACGTTGCTGCGGCCCTCGCAGGCGCGTTCGCGACAGGCCGCCAGGGCGGCCTTTGACCCGCTGCGACAGGCTTTCAGTTCCTGCTCCAGGCTGGGACGCGCCTTTTTCGCGGGCGGCTCGGCGGCGTTGGCGTGGGCGATCAGGGCAGACAGCAGCACCGCGTCGGTGTCTTGGGGCGCGGCCGGCGCCGCCTTTTTCGCGGCGACGCGCCTGGGCGCCGGCTTCGGTTTGGCCGGCGCTTTCTGGGCCGTCTTGACGGTCTTCCGCTCGGCCTTCAGCAAGGCGGGCACTGCTGCCGCTGCAGCCAGCGCGGCGCCGGATGGCGCTTCCAGCGCCTGGCTCAGCATGTCGGAATCGGCTCCGGCTGGCGCATTGTGCGGCGGTGAAGTCGGTGCAACCGCAGGCGCGGCCTCGAGCATCTCGCTCAGGCTTTGCCCGCCAGCCGCACCAGCGTGGGCCGGGCTCTCATCCTGAATAGTGGCGGCGCTCACTTGCGCCGGCGCAGCCGTTGCGGCGGGCGTGGGCGCCGGCGCCGCTTCCGGCTGCGATGGCGATGGCGCCGCTGCAGCCATCACCAGGGGCGACGCCGGCACGCTGCGCTGGCCGTACCACAGGCCGGCGCCGCCGGCGACGATCGCCACCATCACGCCGAACACCAGCCATGCCCACGGCGTGCGCGCAGCAGGCGTCGCCTCGAGCGGGCGCGCCGCTTTCGGCGTGCGCTTGCGCTCGCCGTCGGTCGCCTCCAGCGTCGACAGTATCCGGTTGCGCTCCGCTTCGGCCTGCTGGGCCGGGGTCAGCAGGCTGGGCGCCCCACGTGTGGGAATCTTGTCTTTTCGTAGCAAAATTCAAGCTCCTGATTGTTATCGCAACACTTTACGCTAATAAAGTGACTAAGGCGATACCCCGCACGATACCCAACAATTGGTAGTGCATAACCCCTGCACGATTGGGAGCAATTTGACTGAATTATCAGACTAGTAAGTTATACTCACAAGCAATAACCGACAGACAATGCGGCATGCATAAAAGCGGTCGCGGATGGTGTTCGAGCGCGGAGTCGATGTGTTGCTACTGGCTATTGCCTTGTATTTCTTGCTCGCCTGCGTAGTTGGCTGGCTTTTGTTCTTCCCCGCCGGAAGAACATTGGCCATGGGCGCGCTGGGACGGCTCGAAACGCGCCTGGCGGCGTGGTTCGCCAGCCTCACGCGCTTGCGCCTGCCGGCCATGAAGGCGGCGTCGGCGGGCGCTGCGCCGATCCGCGCTGTGGCCAGCCATGCAGGCCGCCACTACCTGCTGTGGCTGGCCGGGCTGGCCTTGCTGGCGGTGCCGCCGGCGCTGGTGTTCATGAGCGGCGGCAAAAGCATGCTGGACGGTTACGCGGTCTCGACGCGCGAAGCCAACCCGCAGGTGGCCGCCCTGCTGCACGGCGAGCAGCTGGCGCCGCCGGCCGCCCTGCCGCCGGACGTGTTCACCACGGCCGAGGTGGTGCAGGAGCGGCCGATGCTGCAGTCAGCCAGCCGCAACTGGGATCTGCTGGACGCCGAGTTCACGCAGCGCCTGCTGCTGGTGTTCAAGATCATGAAGGAGCAGCACGGCTACGAGATGGCGATCCTGGAGGGTTATCGCAGTCCCGAGCGCCAGGATGCGCTGGCGCGCATGGGCGGCCACGTCACCAATGCCCGCGCCGGCCAGAGCTGGCACCAGCATGGCCTGGCGGCCGACTGCGCCTTCCTGCGCAACGGCAAGCTGGTGATTTCGGAAAAGGACCCGTGGGCCATGCGCGGCTACGAACTGTATGGCCAGGTGGCCGAGTCGGTCGGCCTGACCTGGGGCGGACGCTGGAAGATGATGGATTTCGGGCACACCGAGTTGCGGGTGCCCGGCGTGATGCAGCGCGAACGACGCGGCGCGCGCGAAGCCGGTTGAGAACAAGGGAGGCATGATGGCAGGTCCGGTAATTCGTTTGGGCGACAAGACGTCGCACGACGGCGTAGTGGTGAGCGCCTCGCCGCTGAGCACCAGCGGCGGCGTGGCCATCGCGCGTGTCGGCGACAAGGTGGAATGCCCGCGCGCCGGCCACAACGGCTGCGTGATCGTGAGCGGCGACCCGAGCATGATCGTGGACGCCAAGCCGGTGGCGCGCCCTGGCGACAAGATCAGCTGCGGCGCGCCCCTGGTCGCCAACCGGCCAGCCACCGTGGACCAGGTGTGACCATGGTCCTGCTGTCTCTCGAAAGGCGATCGCCATGCGTCCCTGGCTGAGCCGTACCCTGATCGCGGTGGGCGTCTTTGGCGCCTGCTGGATCGGCGTGCTGTGGTACTGGAATGCCACCCGCCGCATGCCGGCCACCTCGGACGTGGTGATGTGGCTGGTGCTGCTGCCGCTGCTGCTGTTGGCCGGACTGTGGGCGCTGCGCAAGCTGGCGAGCGGCGTTGCTGCCGCCCGTGCCGCAGCGGCTGCTGCTGCTGCCGCTGCCGCCGCCCAGGCCGGCGCCGGCGCCGCGCCAACCGCGGCGACGCCATCCACACTCACCGTGCTGGCCGGCGCCCTGCGCATGCCGCACGGCGACGACGCGCGGATGCTCACCGAAGCCCTGCTGTCGCGCCAGGCCAACCTGCAGCTCGACCCTGAACTGCTGGACGAACGCGGCTACCCGATCCTGGCCGGCCGCGCGGAGGATGTCGATGTCGCCGCGCAGCAGGACAGCATGGCGGATTGGCTGCAGCAGCACCATCCCGACGCATTCCTGAGCGACGAGCAATGGCGCGCGCTGGCGCTCGGCACGGCGGTGGCGGCCGAACTGGCGAGCGAACTCGTCCCGCATCCGGCGCTGCCGGACTACCTCGATGCACTGGCCGCCCGTAAGCCCTTGCCGCCGTTGCCGGCGCTGCAGCTGCTGGCCTTGCTGCCGGCCGAGTGGGCGGCTGCAGAGCGCGCCGCCGGCGCCGACTGGCTGCGCGTCGTGACCAGCCAGTACGGCTGGCCGCTCGAGCGGATCAGCATCCAGGTGCCGGCGCCGGGCCCGGCGCCCCTGATCGCGCTCGACGCCCTGGCGGCGCAGGCGGCCCAGACCGACCAACCTTTCCTGTGCCTGCTGCTGGCGTGCGATTCGCGCATTGGCGAAAGCAGCGTGCAAGCCTGGGCCGACCAGGCCATCCTGCTCGACAGCCGCCACCCGGACGGACGGGTGCCGGGCGAAGGCGCAGCCGGCCTGCTGTTGGCCGACCGCGTCCAGGGCGCCCTGTTCGACGTGCCGGAAGCCGCCGTGCTGTACCCGAGCGCCGGGGGCGTGCGCGCCACCTCGGCCGACGCGCGCGGGCGCATCGACCCCGCCGTGCTGGCGCAGGGCGCGGGCGACTTGCTGGCCAAGGCCGGCTTGGCGCCCGAGGCAGTGACCCTGGTCAGCGCCGACAGCGACGCCCGCGCCAGCCGCGTCGGCGAAACCATGGCCATGGCCAGCGCGACGCTGCCCGAACTCGATCCCGCCAGCCAGGTGCTGAGCGTGGCGGCCGCCTGCGGCGAAGCCGGCGACGCCAGCCTGGTCGCCGCGCTGGTGCTGGCCCAGCAGCACGTGCGCGCCGGCCTCGGCGCCGCCCTGTGCGTGAGCAACCTCGACCCGTTCCAGCGCAGCGTGGCCCTGCTGGCGCCGCAAACGCCGGCGCAGCAGGCGCAGGCGCCGGCCAGCGCCACCGACGCCGCCCAGGCCGGCGCGGCATGACCCCTCACCTTCAACCTTCGTCCGTCTCGCACACCCTATGATGCAACGACTCTGGCACTTCCTCACCGCCCGCTTCAGCCTGGCCGCCATCGGATTCGCGGCGCTCGCCGTGGCGCTCCTGATCGGCGCCGCCGTGTTCGACATTTCCTACCTGTGGGCCGGCGCGCTGCTGCTGGGCGCCCTGCTGCTGTACGGCGGCGCCTGGCTGTGGCGGCGCACCAAGCACAAGCGCTCGGGCCAGGCCTTCGGCGGCATGCTCGAGCAGCAGGCCGCCACGCCGGCCGCCAGCGCCGCCCAGCGCGACGAGAATGAGCTGATCCGCAAGCGCATGGTCGAAGCGATCGGCACCATCAAGACCTCCAAGCTGGGGCAATTGTCGGGCGACGCCGCCCTGTACGAGCTTCCCTGGTACATGGTGATCGGCAATCCGGCGGCCGGCAAGAGCACCGCGATCGCCAGTTCCGGCCTGCAGTTCCCGTTCGCCGACAGCAAAATCGTGCAAGGCGTGGGCGGCACCCGCAACTGCGACTGGTTCTTCACCACCGACGGCATCCTGCTCGACACCGCCGGGCGCTATTCGGTCAACGAGGAAGACCGCGGCGAGTGGCTGGGCTTTCTGGACCTGCTCAAGAAATACCGCAAGCGCGCGCCGATCAACGGCATCATCATTGCCGTGAGCATCGCGGAACTGACCGGCAACCGCCCCGAGTTCGCGATCAACCTGGCCAAAAATCTGCGCCAGCGCGTGCAGGAACTGACCGAGCGGCTGGAAGTGCATGCACCGGTCTATGTCGTGTTTACCAAGGCCGACCTGATCACCGGTTTCAACGAATTCTTCCAGGACGCCGAACGGGGCGACCGCGACAAGGTGTGGGGCGCAACGCTTCCCTACAGCCAGAACAGCTCGAAGGAAGACGTGCTGCAGCAGTTCGACGCCCGCTTCGACGAACTGTACGATGGCCTGAAAGAACTGAGCATGGCCAACATGGCGCTGCAGTGGCGCCAGAACATGCCGCCAGGCGTATTCACCTTCCCGCTCGAATTCAGCTCGATCAAGGGTTCGCTGCGCACCTTCATCGCCACCCTGTTCGAAGAGAACCCGTTCCAGTTCAAGCCGGTGTTCCGCGGCTTCTACTTCACCAGCGCGGTGCAGGAAGGCGAGACCGTCTCGGCCTCGTCCGAGCGCGTCGCACACCGCTTCGACCTGCAGCTGGCGCCCACCTCGCAATCGCAGGTGCAGGAGCAGCACGGCTACTTCTTGCTGAACCTGTTCCGCAAGGTGATCTTCGCCGACAAGGACCTGGTGGCGCAGTACGCCAGTCCCGCCAAGATGCGCGCGCGCTACGTGACCTTCTTCGCCGTGGTGGCGCTGGCCGGCCTGGCGCTGGGCGGCTGGAGCTGGTCCTACCTGGCCAACCGCCAGCTGGTGGCCAACGTCCAGGCCGACCTGGACCAGGCGATCAAGGTGCAGGAGCAGCGGCTCGACCTGGCCTCGCGCTTCGAGGCGCTGGAAATTCTGCAAGACCGCATCGAGCAGCTCGACGCCTACCGCGAGAATCGTCCGCTGGCCCTTGGTCTGGGCCTGTACCAAGGCGACATGCTGGAGCAGAAACTGCGCCAAGAATATTTCGCCGGCCTGAAGGAGGTGATGCTCAAACCCGTCGGCCAGTCGCTCGAAGCCTTCCTGGGTGAAGTCAACAGCGGCGCGGCGCAGCTGCAGCCGATGACGACGCCACCGCAGTCGGGAGCGACCGGCATCGCTCCAGCCGGTGGCGTGACGCCGGCCGGCGGCGTGTCCGCGCCGAACACGGCCCAGGCCGCCGCAGTGCCGGGCCTGCCCGCCACGACCACCAACAGCGCCGGCCCGCTGCCGGCCGCCGCCGTCAATTTCGGCGCCCTGCAATTCAAGGACGCCAACCCGGGCAATGTCGAAGACGCCTACAACGCGTTGAAGACCTACCTGATGCTGAGCGATAAATCGCGCGCCGAAGCCAGCCACCTGAACGACCAGCTGACCCGCTTCTGGCGCGTCTGGCTCGACAGCAACCGCGGCACCATGACGCGCGAACAGATGATCCGCAGCGCCGAGCGCATGATCTCGTTCTACCTGAGCCAGATGGACGATCCGGCCTGGCCGACGATCGACGGCAAGCTGTCTCTGGTCGACCAGACCCGCGACAACCTGCGCCGCGTGGTGCGCGGCATGCCGGCGCGCGAGCGCGTGTACGCCGACGTCAAGGCGCGCGCCGCCACCCGCTTCGCCTCGATGACGGTGGCGCGCGTGGTGGGCGACGCCGACAAGGAACTGGTGGTGGGCAGCTACGCCATCCCCGGCACCTTCACCCGCGAAGCCTGGACCAGCTACATCCAGGGCGCCTTCCGCGACGCCGCCAACCGCGAGCTGCAAAGCACCGACTGGGTGCTGAAAACCGCCGCCAGCGACGACCTGACGCTGGAAGGCAGTCCCGAGCAGATCCAGAAGGCCCTGCTCGAACTGTACAAGAACGAGTACGCCCAGCAGTGGCAACGCTTCATCCAGGGCGTCAGCATCCGCGACCTGAACGGCTTCGATCAGGCCGCGGCCGCCATGAACCGCCTGGGCGACCCGGAATCGTCGCCGATCGATAAGCTGATCAAGACGGTGTACGAAGAGACCTCATGGGACAACCCATCGCTGGTCGATGCCGGCCTGCAGCAAGCCCAGCGCGGGATGATCGGCTGGTTCAAGGAAACCATCCTGCGCCGCAAGCCGGCCGTGGTCGAAGTCAAGATGGACAACAGCAACAAGAACGCCGCCGCCATTCCGATGGGGCCGGTGGGGCGCGAGTTCTCGGGCGTGGCGCGCCTGGTGGTCAGCCGCGACCAGGGCGCGACCCTGATGAAGGGCTATATGGACATGCTGTCCAAGCTGCGCGCGCGCTTCAACCAGATCAAGAACCAGGGCGACACCGGCCCCGGCGCCAAGCAGTTCATGCAGCAGACGCTGGACGGCTCCGGCTCGGAACTGGCCGACGCCCTCAAGTACGTGGACGAGCAGATGCTGGTCGGCATGACCGACCAGCAGAAGCAGGCCATCCGGCCGCTCTTGGTACGTCCGCTGATGCAGACCTTCTCGGTGATCGTGCGCCCGACCGAAGCCGAGATCAACAAGGTGTGGGCGGCCCAGGTGCTGGAACCCTTCAACCGCACCCTGGCCCAGAAGTACCCGTTCGCCGGCGAAGCGGCGGTGGAAGCCACCGACGCCGAGATCGGCCAGATCTTCGGGCCGGAAGGCGCGATCGCCAAGTACTTCAACACCACCATCGGACCGCTGGTGGTGCGCCGCGGCGACGTGATCAGCGCCAAGACCTGGGCCAATATGGGCATCAACCTGGCGCCGGGCGTGATCAGCAGCTTCCCGAGCTGGATCGCGCCGCTGTCGGCCGGCGGCGTCGCCAACAACGCCGGCGCCGGCGAAGCGCAGACCCGCTTCGACGTGCAGGCGCTGGGCGCGGTCGGCGCCACCGAATTCACGATCGAGATCGACGGCCAGGCGTTGCGCTGGCGCGGCCAGCCGCAGCCGTTCGTGCAGATGGTGTGGCCGAACCCGCGCGGCGTGCCGGGCTCGCGCATCACCGCCATCACGCCGGAAGGCCGCACCGTGGTGCTGCTCAACGAGATGGGCCACTTCGGCCTGAAGAAGATGATCGACGCCGCCAAGCGCACCCGGCGCGACAACGGCGTGTTCGAGCTAAGCTGGGAGAACAGCGGCGTGAGCGTGCGCGCCAACCTCAAGATCGTCGGCACCACCAAGGCCGCCGCCCCGCCACCGGGCGCGGCAGCCGGCTTCCGCCGCATGCGCCTGCCGGAAGTGGTCGCCGTATCGGCGCCGCCGACCCCGGCGTCGGCCACCGCGGCCGTTGCCACTACGACCACCGCCGGCGCAGGCGCGCCGGCGGGGAGCAAGCCATGAGTGGAGCGGTCGCGATCCCGATCGGCTATTTCGGCAAGATCCCGACCCGGGCCGACTTCGTCAAGGCAAGCGAGAATGCGGCCCTGAGCAGCATGCTCGACGCCTGGCTGGCGCAGGCGATCGACCTGCTCAGCCTTGATGCGCGCTGGAAGCGCAACTACGATGCACTGGCGCCGATCCGCTTCGCCTTCATCGGCCCGCGCCGTGGACGCGCCGTCGCCGGCCACCTGGTGGCCAGCAGCGACCAGTCCGGCCGGCGCTTTCCCTTTCTGTTGATGAGCACCATGCCGATCGCCGCCCCGGCCGCCTTCGTGCCGAACAGCCCGCTGATGCTGGCGCGCCTGTGGAACCGCCTCGAGACGCTGAGCGCCGACGTGATGCGCGCGCCGGATCCGGTGCTGCCACTGCAGGCGGCCGCCAACGCCACAGTCGAGTTCGACTCGGAAGACCCGGCCAGCGCCGCCGAGTTCGAGCAGTTCCTGGAGCAGCAGACGGTGGGCTCGCTCGACAACCTGCTGGCGCACCCGAACTTCGAAGGCTCGACGCGCCAGATCCTGCTGGCGCTGGGCCTGCTGCTGCAACCGGTGATGGCGACCAGCTCCAGCCGCCTGGAAAAAAGCCTGGTGCTGCCGCTGCCGTACGAACCTTACCAGCGCCAGATGGTGGCGACCTTCTGGATGCACCTGATCTCGCCGTTCCTGATGCGCGCCGACTTCGAGCTGTCGGTCTTCATCACCCACCAGGACGAGCGCCCGGTGCTGGTGCTCGGTTTCAGCGGCGCCTCGGCGCAGACGCTGCAGGCGATCATGGACCCGCAGGTCGGCCTCGAGCACCACATCGGCTTCGACCAGCTGGACTGGGTCGAAGACCAGGTCGGCGCCGACTATGCGATCAAGAAGGTGTCGACCTATCTGGCGCAAGGCGCCCTTTCTCTCAAATCGGCCGGCGACTCGCTGCGCGCCGCCTTCATTGGAACCTGAACGGAACCTGACCATGCGTGTAGTCCAGACTCTATTGCTTCTTTCCGCCTGCCTCGGCGCCGCCATTCCTGCGATTGCCCAGAACACCGCCACGCCGCAGCCGGGCCAGGTGCTGGCCAGCGGCACCGTGCCGGACGAAGCCACCAAGGCCGCGGTGCTGGCGCGCCTGATCGAGGTGTACGGCGCCGACAAGGTGGTCGACCAGATCGCGGTCGGCCAGGTGGCGCAGCCGGCCAACTGGAACGCCTACGTGCAGAAGCTGATCACGCCGCAACTGAAGACCATCTCGCGCGGCCAGCTGAAGATCGACGGCAGCACCGTGAGCGTGCGCGGCGAAGTGGCCAACGAAGCGCAGCGCCAGAAGATCGCCAGCGACTTCGCCACCAGTCTGAACCCGACCTATGTCGTCAACAACGGCCTGCGCGTGGCGGCCGCCGAACAGGGCATCCTGGACAGCGCGCTGGCCAATCGCATCGTCGAATTCGACAGCGGCAAGGCGACCCTGACCCCGACCGGCCAGGCGATCCTGGACCAGATGGCGGCCGCGATCCAGAAGCTGCAAGGGCGCAAGATCGAGATCATCGGCCACACCGACAACCAGGGCCTGAAGGCGGCCAACCAGAGCCTGAGCCAGGCGCGCGCCGAAGCGGTCAAGACCTACTTCACCGGCAAGGGCTTGAGCGCCGACATGTTCACCACGCTCGGTCAGGGCTCGGACCGGCCGGTGGCCAGCAACGCCACGCCGGACGGACGCGCGCGCAACCGCCGCATCGAATTCCGAATTGCACAGTAAATTCGCCCAATAACCATTACAGGCTGAATTCATGACCTTTACCGCAGAAGAACTCCTCGAACCGATCAGCCCGACGTCGCCCGCTGGCGAAGACCTGGCCTTCTCGCCCGAGCTGGACGCCATCGCCCAGGCGCGCCGCTTCGACGACCCGTCGCTGGCGCAGGGCGAATGGGTGACCGACCTCAAGGAAGCCGACTGGAACTTCGTGGTGCACCGCTGCGCCGCCCTGCTGCAGGAGAAAAGCAAGGACCTGCGCCTGGCCGTCTGGCTGGCCGAGGCCGGCGCCAAGACCGACGGCCTGCGCGCCCTGGGCGAAGCGCTGCGCACCCTGTCCGGGCTGTGCCAGGATTATTGGGACCTGGGGCTGTATCCGGAGTCGGATGGTGACGACCACGACCAGCGCATCGGCAACCTGAGCTGGATCCTGGGGCGGATTCCATCGCTGACGCGCGAGATCCCACTGACTGATGGCCGCCAGGGGCGGTATTCGGCGATCGACTTCGAGACTGCGCGCAAGGCGGCGGCGGCGAACGGCGATGGCAATGGCGGTGCGACCGGTCCCAAGCTGGCCGACATGGAAGCGGCGCGGCGCGGCAATTCGCCATCGTTCGTGAGCGCGTTTCACGCCGACGTGCAGCTGTGTCTGGATGCGCTGAAGGAACTGGAAACGGTGGCCGACGAGCGGCTGGGGCACGACAGCCCGGGCTTCTCGGCGGCGCGCGATGCCTTGCTGGATCTGCAGCGCATGATGCCGGCGGCGGCAACTGCGGCTCCTGTTGCCGCCGAAGCGGTTCCGGCCGCGCAGGATGCCGGGCAGGCCTATCCGGCCGGCCATGTGGCGCCTATCATCCCGGCCGGGCCGCCGGGCGCGATCCAGACCCGGGCCCAGGCGCTGGCGCAGCTGCGCGCCGTGGCGGAGTTCTTCCGCCGCACCGAGCCGCACAGCCCGGTGTCCTACTTCGCCGACAAGGCGGCCGACGCCGGCGAGCAGAACCTGCACGACTGGCTGCGCACGGTGGTGAAGGACGATGCCACCATGGCGCACATCGAGGAGTTGCTGGGCGTGCAGCGGCGTAACGATTGATGCTTCCCTGCTTGACCGTCAGCCGGCCATGGTGGCCCGGCCGGCGGTCGTCCTGAGTTCTTCAATGGCGCGTTTCGCGCCGACGAAGAAGTCGAAATCGCCCAGCTCTTCATCGGGTATGAAGGTCAACATGCTGGCGATGCCAAACATCCTGGCATAGGCAAGCGAATCATAGGTGATCTCGTACAGCGTGCCCTGAACCGGGTCGCGCAGGCTGAACACGCTCATGCCCTGCATCTCGTGGCCATCGCCGTAGGTCGCGGGTTCGAGTTGCACCTGCAAGTCCGGCGCCAGGTCGGTCAACGCGCCATCCGCTTCAACCCTGAACAGGCACAGGCGCCGGCCGTCATGGGTGCGAAAGACGAGTTCGCACTCGTCGTTCCAGTAAAGGCAGCAGCGCCGCGCGTCTTCTATGGTGTAGCTGCCGCGGAACTCCTCGCCTACACGCATGGTCACGGGCATCGCTCCGATGAGCGGTGGATGATCGGGATCCGGCGCCACGGCGCACCACGCGCCGGTGCGGTCGTCGAGGTCGATGAAGTCGCCCGCCGTATCGTGGCGATAGAGCCGAATAAGCGTCCCCATCATTGAAGTTGGCGCATCAATGCTGCCTTTGCAGCCGCCATGTTTTTGGTGGCGTCCGCGCGGTTGATGGCCGCGGATAGCGCGGTCTCGGAAGCGATGTCGCCGTTTGCAGCAACCGAGGTCACGCCGACCAGCTGACGCTTGCCTTGCCCTGCGAACATCGCAAGGTAATAAACCTTACCGTTTTTTTCGAGGCGGCTCGAAGCGAGGATGCTGTCGCAGCTGGCTTCCGGCGCGAAAGTCGTGTGCGCAACCGCGACGGCCGCCGCACCGGCCTCGGTGACGAACTGGCAGCGCCGCGCCGCCCGATCCTCGAAGATCGCGAACGACGACGCTTTGTCGGAGATGAAATCGCGCTCCATGAAGCGCCATGCGGGATAGGCGCGGCCTAGCACGGCGATGCGCGCCAGCCGAACGCCGTCGGCGGGTTTGACGGCGACCGGATTGCGGGGATGCAGACCCGAAGGACTGGATGGCACCGCATCGGTGAGCGCCGCATCGGTGACGAAGCCCTTGGACCGATCGCGCACCAGGTAGTGGAAATGAACGTCGGTGTCCTCGCGCGTTTCGCGCGCCAGGTAGCTAACGGTGAAGTACTCCTTGTTCTGCAGCTTGAACGGTGTCATCGACTTGATGCCGAGGCATTGGGGGAAGCCGACGCCGGGATCGGAGCCAACCAGTTCGATGTAATCGGGTGCTTTGCTGTCGGCAGACGCGGTGAGCAAACCGCAGCTCGGTACCGAATTGCCCTTGGCATAAAAGACGACCGGCGCAACGTCGGGCACCGGCGACTTCAGGGCCTTGCCTTCGTCGGCCGGTTCCCATTCCTGTTGTCGCAGATAGCCGGCGACGTCGATCGCCTTGACTGCAGGCGCGGCGGCGGCGCCTGCAGTCAAGGCCAGCAGCAATAATGCGGACAACAATCTGGTCATCGTGATTTTTCTCTCGCGTGGTCGATCATGGCGGTGGTCGATTTGAATCCGAACCGGCGGCGCGCGATCGGATTGCTGTTGTTCAGTTCTAGAAAGCGCAGGTAGCCAGACCTGGCATGCACCGGGTCCTTGGCAAGCCCGTGCCGGCTCGACGCCGGGTCGCTCCACAGTCCCCAGGCGAACGCCATGTCGCGCGTATCGTACGCCTTGCTTCGTTCGAACGGGAGGTAATCCGGCGAACGATTTGCCGCGGTCTTGCATTCGGCTGCCCGCAGTGCCTTGTGCGTACGCCTGAAGATCGCGGCCCGATCGTCGAAGCCATTGAAGACGCCGTTGATGGCGGTCGAAATCAGGATCAGGTCGTTCTTCTTGGCGTAGTCGTTCAGCTTGTACGGCGAGCCGAAGTTCCAGAACCATCCTGCGGAGTCGGTAGCGTACTCGATTGTCTCCAGCTTGAGCCGATTCTCGCCAAGGAAATCCATTCCCTTATAACGGCCGTATTCTTGGTACTTGGCCTTGAAGGTAATCTGGATCAGGCCACGGCCTTTGTAGCCGGCGTAGGCTTCCTGCTCGGTGACGCCGCGCGGCAGTATTTCGGCGCGGTAGCGCAGCGAACCGGACTCGTGCCCGATCTGCGCCAGTGCGTGTGCCTTGCGCAGGCAGGAGTCGATGCCATAGGCCGTCATCATCCGGTTCATCGGTACCAGGAATGGATCGAGCTGGTCCCTGCGTCGCGTGGGGAAAATTGCGGCCAGTTCGTCGAGCGTCAGGTCGCGTCCACACGCGCAGACGCCGGGCAGTACTTCGTGTCTGACGGCGCTATCGGGTTGTGTCTCAGGTCGGCGGGACTGCACGGGGACATCGCCAATCGGAGAGATCGGCTGGGATGGGGGCTGGTCCAGCGGAATATAGACCGGTTGGCCGATCGTCAGCAAATCGGCGCTGCGAATCTGGGGGTTCGCCGCAAGCAGTGCTTCCAGGCTTACGCTGTTGCGGGTGGCGATGCCTGTCAGTGTATCGTTGCGTTCGACGTTTACGGTTTTGATCGCGTTACTCATGAGGGTCTCCTCTGCGGTCAACAGATCACATTGGACCGAAAAGCTGGCCCAGAGGCGTTTGGCCGCAATGCGTGCCGCACCAGAAAATCCGGTGACTAAGCGAGGAGACATACTGCGACGATTTATAGTTCCGGAAATGACAGCTCTCGATTTGGAACAATGAAATCACTCTGCGGTCGAGCAAAGGCCGAAGTTATCTAACATACAATTCGATGCGCACCTGAATCTTCTCTGATGATGAGTTAGTAAGATTATCTATCGCTGCTCAGAGCTCCATTGCCAGATGGTATTGCCATATGGAGAATTAACAAATATTGGCATAAGGTCGCCTGCATTAAAATACTGTCGACTACTCGGCCACGCCGGCGTCATCCAATACCCCGACTCTGGGCAAGGGTTCCCGCCAGCAACTCGACGACGAAGGCCGACGTCTTTATCCAACGTCCTAATCTCGAGCTCATCCATCTCCTTAGCGTAATCGACTAGATCTTTAGGATAAACCAAATTTTCCCTAAAGCTAGAATCGTCAACATCCAGCAGATATGCAACGGTCGCTGCCTCTATAGCCCAGTAACCGAAATATCCTCCACACATATCGTCTTCGATTTCAAGATGACTGTTGTGCCACGGCGCCATTTCGAAGGATTTGTACCAGTTTTTCAAATAGCTATGCAAGTCTGCAATGACCTCTGCTTCGGTATCTCTACATAAGGAGTTGACCAGATCTCGATATTCCTCATGATACCACTTATCCACTTCAAAACGTCCTTCGAACTCATAGGATAGTATGTCTTCATACAGAAAATCTTGCTCTTCAAATATTGGATCGAACATTCCCGCAATCTTTGGCAACAAATCGCGCCTATGAAGGAGAAAACTCAACCCAATCATTTGCAAAACGCGCTCATACTCGTCCATTTCCATAAAACGTAATGGTGGAAATTTGGAGTTTCCTTCGTATATTTTTATGTATTTTGCTGCCTGTTGGTATGCAGCGACCACATGATCAAGATCATCTCTCAGTATGGGAATAGGTTCACCACCCGTATATCTCAACATGAAGTTAGCAAAACAACCGTCGGCATAAGCATTAGCATTGCGCTTGTGGTCATCAGCGTCAAAGCCTGGCGTCAAAAAAGCCTCTAGAAACTCCGGAGCAGCCTCATTTTCAAAGAACAATCTTGCACCGTCATAGGCGACTTCAGTCAAAAATTGCTGTCGCCGCTTTTTATAAAAATCCATATTTATCCCAACACCCGCCCGGCCAGGGTTGCGACCGGACATAGTCTACAGCAGTCCGTTTGGCTCATTGTAGAACTTGATCCAAAATATCAGGTTCCCCGCAGAGTGCCTGCAGCGCAGTGGATGAAACGCTAACGGTTGCCCCTTTGCAGGAAGCCTTCCAATATTCGCGGATCACCGTATTCATTTCGCCGTCGCCACTCAATCTGATACCCATTGCCATATCGTCGTTCCATATTCTGAAACAGGGAATTCAGGCATTTGTTCATTCTGCGCGAAGTGGCGATAGCTATCTTCTTTTGCGGGACTGAACCATTTTCCCGCTCTTGGACAGGCCTGCCCACCAAGCACGCGAAGTACCGATTTTCCGTCGCTCCCAGTTACCACAGCCCGCGGGACCGTCCGTGCGAATTCAACTAACTCTTTTGGATATACCATTTCGTCTCTATACGAGCTATCGTTGATATCGTATAAATAAGAAAATGCAGCGGCGCACATGGCCCAGTATCCACAATATGGTGAAAATGAATCGGTTATTTCATCATGCTTCCCCCAAAATAACGCCTGTCCTTTCATATTTCTGTACCATCCGCCAACATATTTTTTCATATCGCGAGAGCGGGCTTTGGACTCATCGTTATCAATCGCATCGAGCAATCCTCGATACGGCTTCTCCCAGATCCATTCATCCAGTTCCGGTCGACCTTCAAAAAAGAATTTCAACAGCTCTTCGATAACAGCGTCCTCACCATCGAACTCAGTACCCTCAATCCATCCAAAAACCTTCGGAAGCAAATCTTCACGGTGCAAAAGAATACAGTAACAGATTAAATCCAGATAACCGACATAGTTATCCATGAGGTCATTCAAGACAAACGGAGGGTAGTATTCATCCTCGCTTAATCTATTTATTTCGTTCACATATTCCTGATACGCCGTCACGACCTCAGTCAGCTCGTCTCTTAAAACAACCAATTCAGCGCCACCAGTAAAATTCAATTGAAAGGTAAACCATTTGGTAGACGCAAATGCACTTAATATCTCAGAACGTCCGAGCACGTCATCGGCGCACTCCATCAATTTTTCACTCAAAACACCATAATCTTTATCGAAGCTTTTTAACGTATTATCATAGGAAACTTGCGTAATATAAGGCTGACGTCTTTTACTATTCACCTGCACATTATGGAACATTTACTTCCCCTTCGATCGTGGTGGCTTTCCGGATATTTTATACTCCTTCTCTGCCTCATCAAGCTCGCGCTCGCCATATTCCCTTTGAATAGCATGTTCGGCATGCATGCTTGCGTACTTCTGAGCCTCTATGGGTTTGTCGACAAGTTTTTCCTCTGCAATTTTTTCAGTGGTACGAATATGTTCAGCCGCTTGCAACGGAGTTACCAGAATTACATGTCGGGAGTAATTTCGCGTCATTCTGTTTGACCATTGCCGCATATCGTTTACGATTCGATCATTGATCCATTTGCGACTCATTTGCAGAATGCGCGAAGGCTCAGCCGGCTTTTTTGAAATCGGCGGCTCAGCTGGCTTTCCTTTGCTTGACCTTTTCCGTCCTCCTGCTTTGACAGCATTACCCGGCTTTGCTTCAGCTTCACTGAGCATCTTGATCAATTTCGGGCTTGTCGACATGCTTGCTTTCGCCTCAACAATAGCAAATTCATGAGGCTTCATCCGGTTTGTCAGCCATGCGGAGTCGATACCATTTTCGAACACTCGGTTTTTATGTGCACACAAATAAATCGGGATTTCTCTATCATTAAGTTTCCGGCATTCCGTTTGCCAGCCGGGGGGCTTTCCCTTTCCGCCTCCGTGCATATCATGTCTGTTCCAGTCCAATCCCCAGTCTTTATGCTCAATAATGTAGTGCTCACAGATGTGTTCGCCCACCAACCCCTTCAGGCCATAATCCAATGGTCTGTATAACTCGTAAGCCGTATTCTGGACGCTGTTAGCAACCCCGGATGTTGTCGTCTTACCCTGCGTGCGTGCATTCCCACCAACATTCGTGTGTGTAGAGTTCGACTTTCCTCTAGAGTTGCCGACGGTAGTTCTCGGACGTGAGCCAGATGCCATGCCATATGACACACTCATTGCTACCGCAGCAGCATGCTCTCCCAACAAATCGTCAATAAATTCCCTGATTGCCTCGGCTGCTTCGCGTATTGGCACCGCAAGCTTTCCCCGCATTGAGCGCAATGAAGGTGCCACATCACGCGCTAACTGCTCCAGCCGATCTGGGCACCACCAGTGCGACTGCGCAAGATACTCAAGCATCGAAATGCAGCTTTCCAAGGCAAGATCGGCTTGCACAATGGCTGCTTGCGTGTTTGCTGCCCAGTCCAGCGCCTTTATCCATCGGACAGCGCCACCCTTTCGATGGCCGAGCATGCGTTCGATCATCGCCACGCCACTGTTCATGATTCCTTTCGCAGCGTTACGTTGCTTGTACAGGGGCTTGAAAACTGTTTTGAAAGCACTGCCTACAGCAGGTACGACACCGAAAGCAGCAAAGCCCAGGTCGACCTTGTCATCAAGAGTCGCCTTTGCGAGGCCGCCCCGCTTGTTGATTCGGTACAGGCATCCCGATATGTCGCGTGCATCCATGACCTGATCCATTATGGGAATCAACGACACCAAACCGCCAATCACCTGCGCAGACACCATCTGCTGATCGTTGAAATCGCCAAGGATGAGGTCTTCGAGGAATTGAACGCAGTCGTCGATGATACTCATCCGCGATTCCTTTCATACGTAGCGCGCGCCTGCTCGATGGCTAAGCGGGCGTCTTCGCGCACGCTCGCTTTCTTATATTCCGGTTCTGGTTCAAGAGGCGCTTCCCATTCGCGCGGATCCTCGCCGAATTCCACGGTGTATTCACCAGGCGGCACGTTTCGCAACCGGGTATGTCCCTTGTCATCCAACATTCCCTTGCGTACGCTGCCATCGGCGAATGTCACCTTATATGGAGCACCTGGCACCGCCTGGAGGTCGTCGTACTGGAAGTTCAACTCGATTGCATTCATAACGTTTGCCGGACTCGGCAGGGCTGGCAGTTCAGGACTTACTGCGGCAGGACCAGCAAGCTCCTTCATTGAAGCCTTGAACTGCATTTTCCCTGGCCCATGAATCTCGATATCGCCGCCGGAGAGTTTCAATGCCGCGCCCTGTGCCGTGAGCAGGATATGCGCACGCGCCGCAACGCTAACACTCTTGGTGATGCTGGCAACCGTCACAGCCTTGTTGGCAGTCAAATGGGTTTCATTGCTTTGGCTCAGGCTACTGGCTTTGCCACTTCCTGCGTGCATCCGGATGCCCGTCTCCTGATTCGGCTTATCTGCGCTGGTTGCCTTTCCATAAGTAAACAGACCAATGCCACTTCGCACTGCGTGGTAGGAGTTGGCCTGCGACGCGATAGCGATATCATGATCGGCTGCCAAGGTGGTTACGTTCGCCGCATTCAGAACCGCATTGGCCGGCGTCAGTGCCGCAATACCGGACGGACTCGACAACTGCTGATGCGGTTGGTTGTATGCCGTTACTGAAGCTGGAGTTTCCGCAGCAGCATCGGCGTTAGTCTGCACCCGTCCCTGCAGCGTTTCGACACTGCGCTGCAGACCTCCGATCGCAGCCAGCGCTTCCGGCGCAGTCTCACGTTCCAGCTGTGCCTTGTGCTTGTGCGCCAGCGACGCCAACTTAATCGACAGCGTCGCCGCCTGTTCGTTCAGCATCTCCGCCTGGGTCGACTCCAACTGCGCTGCACCCACTGAGGCCCTGTCCGTCGTTAACAACAGCCCCCGCCCGGCGCGGATCGCCGCCGCGTATTCGCTCTTCAACTCGGCGCCGAAACCGGCCGCCGTGTGCAGCGCGTTATCACTCTGATGCCGCAAATGCCCCAAATTCAGCTCGGCACTCCCTTGATGCTGCCCGGCGTGACGCTGCAATGCCACCCTGCTCTGACCGGGACTATCATCGAACACCAGCTGGCTATAAGCGCCGCTCCCCCTCGCGCTGGCCTGCAAGGCCTGGCTTTTCACCCCGGACAGTGCCGCCGCATGCGCATGCGCCCCACCCTGCCCCGGGAACCAGGTCGGCGCATTACCCGTCGCCGCACCCGCCCCCTGCGCCACCCGGTTGTGCTGTGCATCCTGGCCCCCCGCCCCGTTGTACACCGCGCCAATCACCACCGGCCGGTCGATATTCCCATCCAAGAAGTCGATCAGCACTTCCTGCCCCACGCGCGGCAGTGCGTTGCTGCCCCAGTTGGCGCCAGCCACCGGCGCCAGCGGCGTCGCCACGCGCAGCCAGGTGCCGGCGCGGTCGTCGCCCGGTGCTCCAATCTGGCCGTCGGGCGTGGGATGCGTCAGCCGGCTATGGCTGGCGTCGCCGCGCTGCCAGTGAAACTGCACCTTGACCCGATGATCGCGATCAGTATGAATCACCGCGCCCGGCGGACCGACCACGATCCCGGTTTGCTGCCCGGCTACCATTGGACGCGGATGCAGCAGTTCTCCGTCGCCATTACGGCCACTGGCCCGGTACGGCACGTCCGACGGGATGGCGTCGATGCGATTGCGGTACACCGGCCGCTGTCCGGCGCCACGCCCCACCGCATGCAGGTTTGACGCCAGGTCGACATCGTTGGACCGCCGCAGCGCGCACTGCCCCAGCAGGCGCGTGAGCGCATTGTCGACGTCCGCATCGAGATTGTTGTGCGCCATGTGCAGCGTGCGCACTACCGTAAAAGTCGCATTGTCGCCGCCATCGAAGCTGGCGTGACCGTGCAGCGTGAAGGTGGTCCCCGGTGCCAGGGTGCGCACGGTGCCGGCGCCGATGTGCACCTGCTTGCGTGCCTGCAGCGCCTGCAGCTGGTGCTCGGCGATGCGCTCGCCCTGCTTGCGGGTCGGGTAGGCATACGCGCCCGGATGATCGCGGCTGACCAGGGACGCGTCGCCACCGACGCTGCTCGACACGCTGCGCACCGAGCGGCTGCGGTAATCCCAGCTCTCCAGTTCCACCGCCTCGGTCTGCAATCGCCATTCGGTGCGCCAGCGATCGAGGCTATCCTCGCGCATCACCGCGCCTGGTTGGGTGAAGCGCACATTGGATTGAAGATTCGGTGCGAACGCACCGTTATGATCGGCGATGACCAGGGTGTGGCTGCCAAACGACGGGCTGTCCGGAGCGCCCGCATGCTCGAAGAAATAGAACAGGCCTTCCTCGAACATCAAACGCTCGACGAAGGCCAGATCGCTCTCCTGGTACTGGGTGGTGCTGCTCCGCTGCAGGTACGCGTCACGGTCCTGCAGGTCGAAGCGCCACGCGGGCGCCAGGCGGCCCTTGCCATCGTAGGCGCGGAACACGGCGTCGAGGATGTCGCACACCGTCATGTCCTGGAAGATGCGGCTGTCACGCCCCATGCCGAGGAAGCGGGTCCAGGGCTCGACGGTCAGCACATAGCGCGCGAAGCCGCCGTTGGCGCCGGATTGTTCGGCGCCTGTCACATGGCCGTGGAAGAAGCGCGGCGCGCCGCCGGCCGTTGCCAAATGGAGCAGCACCGGCTGCCCGATCAGGGTCTTGAGCGGGATCGCGGCGTCCAGCGACAGCGCCGTTACCTGCAGGCGGAAGCTTTCGCTCAGACCTTCGCTGGCGCGCAGGCTTTCGGCCAGCAGCGCGTCGCGCCCGGCGCCGGTGGACAGGGTCAGGATGCGCCGGTGCTGGCTGTATTCTGCACCAAGTGCGGCCCGGACTGCCGTCGCCAGCGCGGCGCCGGCCAGGTTGGTGTTTGCGTTCGTCATCATGCCGAACTCCCGGATGTGCGGATAGTCAGGCCGCCGACAGCAGGCGGCCGCTGCCTTACTTCACGCTGTACTTGAACTGCCCCTTCTTGTCTGCGCTGACCTTGATCTTCGAAATCGTCTTGCCCTCGGCCATATTCGCCAGCACCGACTCCGCGATCTCCGGCAGCAGGCTGCCGTTGAGGATATTGTCGACATTGCGCGCCCCCGAATCGACTTCGGTACAGCGCGCCAGCACCGCTTCCACCAGCGCCTCGTCGTACGTCAGCTCGGCCTTGTGGTTGACCGCGATGCGGCGCGCGATCTTGCCCAGCTTGAGTTCGATGATGCGCACCAGCACGTCGTCCGGAATCGGGTAGTACGGCACCACCTTCAGGCGGCCGAGGAAGGCCGGTTTGAAGGCCTTCATCAGCTGCGGCCGGATCTGCTGTTCCAGCTCCTCGGGGCTCGGCATTTCCTCCGCCGTTTTATTGAGGCAGGCCGCCATCATCGTGCTCGAGGCCACGTTCGAGGTCAGGATGATGATGGTGTTGCGGAAGTCGATCTCGCGCCCTTCGGCATCGTCCATCACGCCCTTGTCGAACACCTGGAAAAATAATTCCAATACGTCGGGGTGCGCCTTCTCCACTTCGTCCAGCAGCACCACGCTGTAGGGATTGCGCCGCACCGCCTCGGTCAGCACGCCACCTTCGCCATAACCGACATAGCCTGGCGGCGAGCCTTTCAGGCCCGAGACGCTGTGCGCTTCCTGGTACTCGCTCATGTTGATGGTGACGAGTTTGCGCTCGCCGCCATACAGCACGTCGGCCAGCGCCAGCGCGGTCTCGGTCTTGCCGATGCCGGACGGGCCGACGAACAGGAACACACCCTTCGGCTTGTCCGGATCGTCCAGATTCGCGCGCGAGGTGCGCACGCGCTGGGCCACCGCCTCGATCGCATGCGACTGGCCCAGCACCCGCTCTTCCAGCATGTCCTTCAGCTTCAAGACCGTCTTGATCTCGTCCTTGACCATCTTGCCGAGCGGGATGCCGGTCCAGCCGGCGACGATTTCGGCCACCACGTGGCCATCGACCTGCACCGGCACCATCGGCGTCTCGCCCTGCAGCTCGCGCAGTTCCTTCATCAAGCCCTGCACGGCGGAGGCGTCGCCCTTGGCGCCGTCGGCCTGGCCGGCTTCCAGTTCGCCACGCGCGGCCTGGATCTTCTCGGTCAAGCCCTTCTCGACTTCCCAGCGTGCCGACAGCGCGCCGTGTTCGTCAGCCGCCTTGGCGCGCGCCGCGCGCAGTTCGCCCAGACGCGCCGTATGGCTGGCGCCGGCGCTTTCCTCGCGCTCGAGCGACGCGATCTCGGCGTCGATGCGGTCCAGGCGCTTGACCAGGTTCTCGATCAGCGCCGGGGTCGCGTTCTGGCCCAGCGCCACCTTGGCGCAGGCGGTGTCCAGCACGCTGATCGCCTTGTCCGGCAGCTGGCGCCCGCTGATGTAGCGATGCGACAGGCGCACCGCCTCGGTGATCGCTTCGTCGTACACACGCACGTTGAAATGCTTTTCCATTAGCGGCGCCATCGCGCGCAGCATGGCGCAGGCCAGTTCCTCGCTCGGCTCCTCGACCTTGATCACCTGGAAGCGGCGCGCCAGCGCCGGATCCTTTTCGAAGTACTTCTTGTATTCGCCCCAGGTGGTGGCGGCGATGGTGCGCAATTCGCCGCGCGCCAGCGCAGGCTTCAGCAGATTGGCCGCATCGTTCTGGCCGGCTGTCCCGCCGGCGCCGATCATGGTGTGGGCTTCGTCGATGAACAGGATGATCGCGTGCGGGCTCTTTTTGACTTCGTCGATCACATTCTTGAGGCGGTTCTCGAACTCGCCCTTGACGCTGGCGCCGGCCTGCAGCAGGCCCATGTCGAGCGTGTGGATCTCGACGCCCTTCAAGACGTCCGGCACGTCGTCCTGGGCGATGCGCAGCGCCAGGCCCTCGACCACGGCGGTCTTGCCGACGCCGGCCTCGCCGGTCAGGATCGGGTTGTTCTGGCGCCGCCGCATCAGGATGTCGACTGCCTGGCGAATCTCGGCATCGCGCCCGATCACCGGATCGACCTTGCCGTCGCGCGCGCGCGCGGTCAGGTTGGTGGTGAACTGGTCCAGCGCCGGCGTCTTCGAGGCGCCCTGCCCGGCCAGCTCGCCGACCGGATCGGCGCCGGCCTCGAGCTCCGCCTCGTCCGAAGAAGAAGCCGTCAGGCGCGCCTCTTGCGAGCCTTCGGTCAGCTGATCGAACTTGTGCTTGAGCTCATCGACGTTGAACTTGTTGAACAGCTTCGAGCCGCGATAGGCCAGCTGCGCCAGCTCGTTGTCGCTCAGGAGCGCCAGCAGCAGGTGGCCGCTGCGGATGCTGGTTTCAAAGCCGGCGCGCACGTCGAGCGAGGCGATCAGCCAGGCGTTCTCGAACAGCTTGGGCAGGCGCGGCGAGAACACCGGGGTGCGCGTATTGCCGGTCTTCAGGCGCGCCACCTCGGCGTGCAGGTCCGCTTCCAGCATCGGCAGGCTGATGTTGCTCTTGCGGGCGACCACGGCCAGGTCGCTCTGCGGCTGCTCGAGCAGGGCCAGGAACAGGTGCTCGAGGTCGACCTCGAACTGGCCCAGCCCCACGCAGATGCTGGCGGCGCGCGTGGCGGCGGTGCGGCTGGTGTCATTGAGCTTGCCGATCAGCGTCTTCAGGTTGATGCTCATTGCGCGCGAGTCCTTATTAGTATGGTTAGTGAGAAGAGAATGAAGTTGCCCGCTACAGCGCCGCCAGTTCGTAGCGCAGGTCGTCGCGGTCGCGCGTCTCGGGCCGGGTCGACAGGAAGCTGTCCCAGCCCAGCCGGCCGCCGATGCGTTCGTCGCTCAGCGTGACGCCCTTGACCTCGGGCGCGCGCAGCACCACGTGCACTTCGTACTCCAGGCTCAAGCCGGTGAACATCGACAGCATGCGGCCCAGCGCGCGCGCCGCCGGGCCGCCGGGCAAGAAGGCGTCGAAGCCGGCCCGGCTCAGGGGGCCGATGGTCAGGCGCATGCGCAGGTCGCGCTGCCACACGCGCCCGCCCACCAGCGCGCTCACGCCCAGGCCGGCGTTGGCGCCGCCGAGCGTGGTCTGCTGCGCGCGCGGCACGTCGTACCAGGCGCCGATGAACTGGGTGACGGCGATCGGCTCGCCGAAATAGTCGCTCAGCACCTTGCCGACCAGGGCGGCCGACGCCGGCCGGTGGCGCATGGCGGCGGCGAAGTAGGCCACCGATTCGTCCAGCACCCCTTCTCCGCCGTCGGACAGGCGGTGCTTGAGCGCGTGGTTGCCGATCCCCGCCATCGACAGCAGCAGCGGCAGAAAGCGGTCCTGGCCGTCGACCGCGTACTGCAGTTCGAGCCGGTACTTGCGCCACGCTTCATAGAACAGCGCCAGGCTGCGGTTCGAGAACGCATCGAGAAACGCGCGCGGGCCGTCGTCGCGCTCGTACAGCGCGTGCGCCGCCACCCGTTCGGTGTAGTGGGCCGGCAGCGCGCCGGCGGTGCCGAGGAATCCCATGAAGGCCGGCGTGACGCGGATGTATTTCACTTCGCCGCGGCGCAGCGCTTCGCCCAGGGCCTCGCCGTCGACCACCTCGCCCTGCCCTTCGGGCCGCGGCTCGGGCGCCATCGCTTCGAGCTGGCTGGCCGGGAAGTTCAGCGACAGCGAATTCTGGAAGCGCAGGAAGCTGGCCACGGCGCCTTCGCGCGCCAGCCCGTTGCGCTTGAGCCAGAGCTCGAGCATGCGCACCGCCTGGAAGAACTGGAACCGGTACGGCTGCGCGAACAGCCGCGCGATTACACTAGGCTCGAATCGCCGCTGCGGGGTGCGCATCGCCAGATTTCCTCTCCGGTTTTACGGGAAACGATCGCCAGTTGGACGAAGCTGTTGGCGTGCACGTACAGGCCAAGGAAGCACTCGACCACGTGGGCAAACGCATGAATGCCGCTGCCGATGAAGGCTTCTTCGTCGATCGTCAGGCGGACCTCGATGCCGCGCACCAGGCAGGCGAACGGATTGCCCGGCAACCAAGCGTTGGCCGCCTTCGAGTCGATCGCGTGCACGCCGCGGATCTGGCGCTGCGAGATCGGCGAGCGTGGCAGGTCGTACAGGGTCAGCATCTCGCGGAAGGCTTCGACGCCGCTGTCGGCCAACGACAGGTGGTTCAGCGCCAGGTGCGACACCAGGCGCCAGTGGGCGCCGCGCCCGCGCTCGAAGCGCTGCGCCGGAGTCGGACGGCGCAGGAACGAGATACTGCGCACGCTCGAGCCGCCTTCAAGGAACAGGTCGCCGCCCGGCAGGCCGTAGCTCAATGCCGCCGGCATGTCGCGGTTGGTGCAGGTCAGTTCCAGGCTCAGGGTGTCGGTCTCGATCGCGGCCGGGTCGAAGTCGATGTCCACCACCGAGATCTCGGTTTCGTAGCCGGGGCTTTTCAGGGCCACCAGTTCGTCGCGCCGCATCACCCAGTAGTGGCCGTGCTTGGCCGGCGTCTCGCCATGGCGCAGCGAATAGAAGGGGCGGAACTCGGTCACCGATTCGCCCTGCGGCGTCTGGCGCACCAGCTTCACCGAATCGATCGACTGCACCTCGAAGGCGTAGGCGCGGCGCGCATCGGCCAGCACCGGATAGCTGGCGGTGGCGTGCGTCAGGCGGATCGGTTCGCCGCGCTGGCGGAACAGGTTCACTACCGGCGTGCAGCCCAGCAGCAGGTTATTGGTCGACATCGTGCCCAGCATGCGCGCGGTGTTCGAATCGGTGCGCAGGCCGCTCAAGCCCAGGTGCAGCGTGAAGCGCTTGCAGCCCGGCGGCAGCGCGGCCACAATCGCCGCCAGGTCGATGTCGAAGAAGTTGAATTTCTCGGGGAAGCAGAAGTATTCGGTGAGCAGGCGATAGGCCGGATGCGAGCGCGCCGAAAAGTCGATCAGCGACTCGTCTTCGGCAAAGCCGACCGCCTTGACCGGCGCCGCACCGAGCGGCGTCCAGCGTCCGCTGCGTTCGGGCTCGACCCAGGCCTTCACGGTGCGCATGAACAGCGTGTCGCGCAGGGCGGCGCAGAACGACGGCTCGCCGTCGATGAACACGCGCAGCGCCGTCACGCCAAGCTGGCCGACCGTCACCTGGGCGGCGGTGGTTTCGATGCCGATCGCGATGCTCGAACTCACGCCCGGCGGCAGCATCACGGCTTCAGGCGCCTCGATGATCGGATGGAACGCGGCTTGCGCCAACGCCAGCGGCGCCAGCGTCACCGGATACGCGGTGCGGAAGGTGCAGGCCACGCCCTTCACCGGGCGGGTATCGAGTTCGGTGCCGCGCGCCAGCACGCCGGCGGTAGTCAGCTGCGCCGCCGCGGCGCTGAAGTCCATGCGCGCGATCGAGCACGAGGGAAATGGGCGCAGGTAATGCGGGTACATCACCTCGAACAGCGCTTCGGTCAGTTCGGGGTAGTCGTCATCTAACCGCTTGGCCACGCGCGAATTCAATAGCGCGAACGACTGGATCATGCGTTCGATGTGCGGGTCTTCGCACACCTCGCCGCCCATCAAGAGGCGGCCGGCGATCTTCGGATAGCGCTCGGCGAATTCGCGCGAATAGCGGCGCAGGAATCCGAGTTCGCGCTCGTAATACGGTAACAGTTGTTCCAATCTAGCTTCCCTGGGACAGGCGGCGCGCCTTGCTGATCGTGTAGTGCAGGCTCGATGGCTGCAGCACGGCGTCAAAATTGACCGGCTCCTGCTCGGCGTGCACCACCAGCAATGCGGTGATGGCGAAATTCAGGCGGTTGATCGCGCCCTCCTGCACCACCAGCGCGGCGCGCACGTTGCGCAGGCGCGGTTCGTGGCGTGCGATGGTCTTTTCGATACAGGCGCAGATGTGGGCGCGGTCGTCGGTGCTCGACAGACTCAGGCCCGCAAAGTCGCTCAGGCCATAGGTGACGATCGAGCGCGCGCACTCGGGGTAGTCGCGGATGCTGAGCTCACCCAGCGCGGCGCGGGTATTGAGCAGCGCTTCCAGGTCGCGCGCGACGCTGTCCTTGAGTTCCTCGATCGACACCCTGGAGACAACGGCAGGGCCGGCGCCGCCATTGCGTCCGCCTTCCATCAGGCGATCGAACAATCCCGGCGAAAAACCCTTCATGTGGCTCCCGAATCAAGACAATGGGGTCATGCGCGGCGACGACGACGGCATTGCCGCGCCGCGCCGCCGCGCTGGCCCAATCCGACCGCAATCAGGCGGTCTTGTTGGCCGACAGATCCCAGCCGCCCGAGGTGTTGCCGCCCGAGCCGCCGCCGACTTTTTGCTGGGTGTACTTCCACTTGACCTTGGAGTACTTCAGCGCCACGGTTTCGCCCAGGATGTCGCCCGGGTTGACCGCCGGCGCCACGTTGCTGATCAGGACGTTTTCGAGCTCGATCTCGAAGTACTTGATGCGTTCGCCCTGGCCGTCGGCGCGCAGGAATTCGAACCTGGCTTTCGGGATGGTCTTGCCCGACGAGCAGTTCTGCAGCAGCAGCGGGGTCGACAGGTCGGCCAGCTTGGACACCACGATGTCCTTGTGCTCGGTGCGCTCGGCGGTGTGGCCGCCCCCGGTCGACGCGGTGGCCGATTTCGGCTGCAGCACTTCCCACTGGACCGAACGGCATTCGATCCAGTCCTTGTGCTGGGTGTCGGTGGATTCGCCCTTGATGCCGTCAATTTGCAGGTAAACGTCGATTGCCATGCTAGTTCCTTGTGTTGGTTAGAAAAGATTTACGACTTGGTCGATTGAGGCAACTCCGCGACCAGACGGAGTGAGACAGACAGCTCGTCGAGCTGGAAATGCGGACGCAGGAACGACACCGCGCGGTACACGCCCGGGCGGCCAGGCACTTCCGACACCTGCACGCTGGCTTCGCGCAGCGGGAATTGCGCCTTCTGCTCCTGGCTGGCGTTATCGTCGAGCAGCACGTACTGGGTCAGCCAGCGGTTCAGGAAGTCTTCCACGTTGGAGGCCGAGGCGAAGCTGCCGATCTTGTCGCGCATCATCGCCTTCATGTAGTGGGCGATGCGCGAGACGGCGAAGATGTACTGCAGCTGGGCCGACAGCACGGCATTGGCGTTGGCGGCGTCGCTGTTGTACTTCTTGGCCTTCTGTGCCGACTGGGCGCCGAAGAAGGCGGCATAGTCGGTATTCTTGCAGTGCACCAGCGAGATGAAGCCGAGGTCGCTGAGCTCCTTCTCGCGGCGGTCGGTGATCGCGATCTCGGTCGGGCACTTGAGCGCCACTTCGCCTTCGTCGGTTTTAAAGGTGTGGGTCGGCAGGTCTTCCACCAGGCCGCCGCCTTCGACGCCGCGGATCGCCGCGCACCAGCCGTAGTCCTCGAAGGCGCTGGTCAGGCGCGCGCCGAACGCATACGCGGCGTTGCACCACAGGTACTTCTCGTGATCGGTGCCGTCGACGTCCTCGACGAAGTTGAAGCCTTCCACCGTGGCGCCGTCGGCCGGGTGGAACGGCAGCCGGCCGAGGAAGCGCGGCAGGGTCAGGCCGACGTAGCGCGCGTCTTCCGATTCGCGGAACGATTTCCACTTGGCGTATTCGACGGTGTCGAACACCTTCGACAGATCGCGTGGTTTACCGAGGTCGCTGTAGGTCTCGAGGCCGAACAGCTCGGGCGAGGCGGCCGAGATGAACGGCGCGTGCGAGGCGGCCGCCACGTGCGACATCTGCTCGATGAAGTACATGTCTTCCGGCTGGCGCGTGATCTCGTAGTCGCCGATCAGGGCGCCGAACGGAGCGCCGCCGAAGGTGCCGAATTCTTCTTCGTAGACCTTCTTGAACATGGTCGACTGGTCGAATTCGAGCGCGCTCTGGAAGTCTTTCACCAGCTCGCGCTTGGTGGCGTTGAGCATCTTGATCTTGAGGTTCTGGCCGGTGGACGAGTTCTTCACCAGGTAGTTCAGGCCAGTCCAGCTGCTTTCGATCTTCTGGAACTCGGGCGCGTGCATGATGGCGCTCAGCTGGCGCGAGATCATGGCGTCGATTTCCGCCACGCGGGCGTCGATGGTGGCGGCCAGGTTGTTCGACACCACCACCGTGCCGTCCATCACTTGCGACACCAGTTCGGAAATGATGTCCTTGGCGCGCGCGTGCTCGGTGCTCGACTTGGCCACCTTGCTCTGCTCGACGATCTGGTCCAGCAGCGCCAGTTCGGTGGTGGCCGCGCCGGCGGCCTGGGACGAGGTTTGGACGGACATGGTTCAGTCTTTCTTGGCAGGGGTTTGCTGGCCCAGCTCGGCCAGCTTCTCGGTGCTGGTCAGCACGTCGCTGAGGAGGTCTTCCAGCTTGTCGTTGCCGGCCATCTTGTTGCGCAGGTCGGCCAGCTTGGTGCGCGCTTCCAGCAGTTTTTTCAGCGGCTCGACCTGCTGCACCACCGACTCGGGACGGAAGTCGTCCATCGACTTGAAGGTCAGGTCGACCCCGAACTTGCCCGTACCGTCGCCCAATTCGTCGGCCACCTGGAACGCCGCGCGCGGCTCGATGCCTTTCATGACCTCGTCGAAGTTGTCGCGGTCGACGCCGACGAACTTGCGCTCCTTGAGGCGCTTCTGCTCGACCTGCGACTGGCCGCCGAAGTCCCCCACCACGCCCATCACGAACGGCAGCTCCTTGTTTTCGATCGCATCGCCGATCTCGACGTCATAGGTCATCTGGACCCGCGGTGGACGCACTTTTTGCAGGCGCTTCTGGACACTTTCTTTTTTCGACATGAGGTTCCCCATTTCACATGAACGGCGGCGCGCTGGCGGCGCCGGTGTTGGCCTTAACGAATGCGGCCACTTGTTTTCGGCTACCTGCTTTCAGCCGCTTATTTCAGCGCGTCGAACGGATCGGCGCTGCTCTCGCTGGTCTGGCGCGCGCCGCGGCGCGTGTTGCGCGGCGGGTTGGTGTTGGCGCGCGCCCGCGGCGGCGGCGGTGGCGGCGGAATCAGTTCTTGCTGGCCGAGGCTCTCGCGCAGCAGCTTGGCCAGGTCTTGCGACTCGGTGCGCAGCGAACCGGACAGGTTGTTCTGGCTGCGCAGAACGGTCAGCGCGCGCGTCGCCAGGCGCAGCCCGCCAATGGCGAGGATGCTGTTGGCCAGCTGGTCGTTGGGGTCGCGCACCTTGATTTCCTCGGCGCTGACGATCGCTTCGCCGTACTGGCCGGCGTCGAAACGGGTCTGGGCGATCCTGGCCCACGGTTCCTTGTCAGCCGGGAAGGCGGTGGCGGCCTGGCGCCACAGCGTGATCGCGGCTTCCTTCTGACCGGCGCTGTCGGCGGCGGCGGCCTTGCTCATCAGCTCGGCAAGCGTGGGCGGCGCCGTCACCGTGGGCTTGGTCGGCGCCGTGCTGCAGGCGCTCAGCGCCAGTGCGCACAGGGCGCCACCGACCAGGCGGCGCAGGCTGTGGGTTGTTCTCATGCGATCCTCAAAAAATTGTTTAGGCATAGTAGCTAATCATTATTGCTCGACTGTCATGCCCCAAAAAATACCATAAATCGGATTCGAGGCGCTCACAGCAGCTCTACGGGACAAGCTCATGCGGCGTGGGTAGTCCATGCTGAGCACGTTACAACTACCCCCTTACCGCTTCTCACTTTTCGATGTTATTGTCTTGTCAGTTGTAAGCGAGCATTAATCATGCGTCAATAGGGTATGCAATGAGCATTTCTGGAAAACTTCTTTGGGGTGAGGGGCTGTTTCTGCGGCCCCAGCATTTTCAGCAGCAAGACCGCTACCACGAGACCCGCCTGCACGAGAGCGTGCGCGCGCTGCATCCGTATTGCTGGGGCGTCAGCCAGCTGCAGGTCGATAAAGATGCCTTGCAGAACGACACGCTGCGATTGCTGGAACTGACAGTCTACTTTCCGGACGGTGACATCTACGCCGCGCCGGGCGCCGACGACCTGCCGCCCGAGATCGACCTGGGCGCCATTCCGCGCGGCCAGCAAGAGCTGACCTTCTACGCCGCCCTGCCCGCCTTCAAGCATTTCGGTGGCAATTTCGCGCCCGAGGGACAAAGCAACAACGCGGCGCGTTTCGCCCAGCACAACGCCGACACGCCCGACCTGTACACCCAGGCCGCCAACGCCCAGCTGGCCTACCTGAAGAAGTCGCTGCGCCTGGTGCTCGATTCAGAGCCGCGCGACTCGTACGTGTCGGTGCCGCTGCTGCGCCTGCGCCGCCTGTCCACCGGCGGCTTCGAGCAGGATCCGACCTTCATTCCGCCGAGCCTGTCGATCCGCAGCGCGCCGCTCCTGTTCCTGCAGCTGCGCCGCCTGCTCGACGCGCTGCAGGCCAAGGTCGACGCCCTGTACGGCCACCACCGCGAGCCGAGCAAGCACGTGATCGAGTTCCGCTCGGGCGACATGTCGAGCTTCTGGCTGCTGCACACGGCCAGTTCGGCGCACGCCTCGCTGAGCCACTACTTCCACCATCCGACCCTGCATCCGGAGCGCCTGTACGAAGCGCTGTTGGGACTGGCCGGAGCCCTGATGACGTTCTCCAAGAGCGTGTCACTGGGCGACCTGCCGCCCTACGAGCACCTGAATCCGGCACCAGGCTTCGCGCGCCTGCACGCGATCGTCCGTGAGCTGCTCGACACCGTGATCTCGTCCAAGTACTTCGCGATCGCCCTCAACGAGGTCAAGCCGTCCTACCACCACGGCATGCTCGACTCGGGCAAGATCGACGCCCAGACCAGTTTCTATCTCGGCGTCTCGGCCGACCTGCCGGGCGTGGAACTGGTCGACATCGTGCCGCTGCGCTTCAAGGTCGGCGCGCCCGACGACGTCGAGAAGTTCGTGCTGTCGGCAATGCCCGGCGTGCGCCTGGCGCACGCGCCGCAGGTGCCGGCGGCGGTGCCGGTGCGTCCCGACACCTATTATTTTTCCCTCGACCCCAAGGGCCAGATGTACGAGCGCATGCTGCAGGCGCAATCGATCTCGATCTACGTGCCATCCGGCCTGCGCGACCTGAAGCTCGACCTGGTCGCCGTCACTTCCTGAACCTGACCTGTTTTTTGCCATGACTTCCAGCGCTCCTTCCCTGATCCCCGGCGGCCAGCCTTCCTTCACGCCCTTGGTGGCGGCCGGCCCCGGCACCGAACACACGCTGATGGACCTGATGTACGACGGGTTCTACGCCCTGTTCATGCTCAAGAACGGCAACGGCCCGCAATCCGAAGCCGAATTCCGCAACAAGCTGACCCGCTTCCTGGACGACTTCACGCGCGGCGCCAAGAAGCAAGGCGCCTCGCCCGACGACATCGACAACGCCAAGTACGCGTTCTGCGCCGCGGTCGACGAAATCATCCTGCGCTCGCCCTACGCCATCCGCGACGACTGGGCGCGACGCCCGCTGCAGCTGGTACTGTTCGGCGACCAGCTGGCCGGGGAAAACTTCTTCAACCGCCTGGAAGAACTGCGCGCGCGCGGCAGCGCCCACCTGCAGGCGCTCGAGGTATTCCATATGTGCCTGCTGCTCGGCTTCCAGGGCCGCTACATGATCGAGGGCTCCGAGAAGCTGGCCTATCTCACCTCGCGCCTGGGCGACGAGATCGCCCACATGAAGGGCCGCAAAGGCGGCTTCGCGCCGCACGCGGAACGGCCCGACCAGATCATCCACAAGCTGCGGAGCGACGTGCCGCTGTGGGTACTGTGCTCGGTGTTCGCGCTGGTGTGCGCGCTCGGCTACATGGGCCTGCGCACGATGCTGGGCAGCGGCACGGAAACGACCCTGAGCGCCTACAACGACGTCGTCAAACTGGCGCCCCGGCAGGCCAACCTGACCATCACGCTGCCGTGATCGCGCTGTCGGACCTGGCGGGCCTGGCCGGCATCGACGCCCTGTTCGGCGTCAAACTGAGCCAGCATGCGCGCCTGATCACGCTCGCCACGTCACAAGACTCGGCGCTGCAGCAGGCGCTGGTGGCGGAGCGTTTCTCGGGGCGCGAAGGCGTCAACGAACTGTTCGACTTCGAGATCGACGCGCTGAGCACCTCGACCGACCTCGATCTGGCGGCGTTTATCGGCGAAGAGATCACGCTCGGGCTGCTGCAGCCGGATGGATCGCGCCGCTCTTGGCACGGCCTGTGCGTGGATGCCGAGTGGCTCGGCGCCGATGGCGGGCTGGCGCGCTATCGCCTGCACTTGCAGCCGGCGCTGGCCCTGCTCGGGCTGCGGCGCGACAACTACATCTTCCAGGACAAGAACGCGCGCGACCTGATTACCGAGCTGCTGGCGGATTATCCGCAGGTAGCGTTCGAGTTCGACGTGTCGCAGGAGCTGGCGGTGCGGCCGATCTGGACCCAGTATCGCGAGAGCGACCTGGCATTCCTGCAGCGGGTGCTGGCGGCGGAGGGATTGAGCTGGCGTTTCGAGCACGAGCAGGGCAATGCTTCGTCCGATGCCGGCGGCAGCTCGCATGCGCGGCACAAGGTCGTGTTCTTCGACAGCATGGCGGCCCTGCCCGCGACGCCTGGCGGCGACGTACTGCGCTTTCACGGCGTGCGCGCTACCGACCTGGATGACGCGATCGACGCCTTCGCGGCGCGGCGCCGCGTGCAGGCCAATGCGGTCACCATCAGCAGTTGGGATCCGGCCCAGCTGGTGGCGCCGGCGGCCGAGCAAAGCAGCAACCTCGAGATCGGCGAACTGCCGGCGCTGGCGATCTACGACGGCAGCGCCGAGCGCCGGCACCTGGACAATGCCGACGCCGACCTGCACAGCCGCTTGATGCTGCAGGCGCTGGAGCTGGACAACAAACAGTTCGAGGGCGCCGGCGCGGTGCGGCGCATGGCGGCCGGGCATGGCTTTCAGCTGACGCAGCACGAGAATTACGGCGACGGCGCCAACCTGTTCACGGCGCTGTGGGTCGAGCACGAGGCGCGCAACAACTTCGGACCGGCGCTCGATGGCGCGATCAAGCAGCTGCTGGCGGCGGGCAAGGAAGCTGTCGCCACGCTCGCCCGCTTCACCGGCGACGAGCTGGAACCGGGCACCTACCGCAACCGCTTCGCCTGCGTGCGCGACACGGTCGCCATCGTCCCGCGCGCCAGTGCCGCGCGCTTCAGCGGCGCCGCGCTCGGACCGCAGACGGCGCTGATCGTCGGCCTGCCGGAGACGATCAACACCACCACGCGCGAGCACCAGGTGCGTATCCAGTTCGCCTGGCAGCGCGGCGCGGCTTCCAACCCGGGCGGACTGGCACACGACACCGATGACAAGGGCAATGCGCCGGGCAGCGATGCGTCCGGGACGTGGGTGCGGGTGGCAGAAGCGCTGGCCGGGCCGAACTGGGGTTCGCAGTTCACGCCGCGCATCGGTACCGAGGTGCTGGTCGACTTCATCGAAGGCGACATGGACCGACCGCTGGTGGTGGCGCAGCTTTATACAGGCTCCGATACCCCGCCCTTCTCGGCCGGGGTCGATACCGAGATCAATCACGCTGGCGTGATCTCGGGGATACACAGCAATAACTTCGATGGTGGCGGGTATAACCAGTGGGTGGTCGACGACACCAGCGGGCAGGTGCGCACGCGGCTGGCGACCAGCAGCGCGGCGACGCAGCTCAATCTTGGGTATCTGGTGCAGCAGGCCGCGGGGTCGGCGCAGCGCGGGAGTTATCGCGGGCAAGGGTTCGAGCTAAGGACCGATGCCTGGGCGGTGGTGCGTGGCGGTGAAGGGACCTTGATTTCGGCGACGGCGCGGGCCCAGCAAGGCAGCGGCGTGACGTCGACGCAGCTCGATAGCGCGGAGGCGGTGGGGTTGCTGCGCGGGGCTGCGCAATTGAATACTGTACTGATCGATGCGGCCGGTCAGCAGAAGGCATTGTCGAGCAAGGATGCGCAGCAGGCGCAGAAGGATTTCATCAAGCAGGTCGATCCGGAGCAGAGTGGAAAGTTCGATGCCGGCATTGGTGGGCAGGATGCGCTCAAGGCGAGTGACGGTATGCGCGAGCTCGATGCGGCGGCGCCGGTAGAGAAGTTTGGGCAGCCGGTTGTCTTGATGGAGGGGCCGGCGAGCATCAACTGGGCGACGCCGGCGTCTACTGCCCTGTTCGCTGGCGGGCAGTTGCAGTGGACGACGCAGGCGGATCTGCACATGGCGGCCGCACATACGGTGGCGTCGGTGTCGGCGAACGCCACTGGCTTGTTCACGCATGACGGCGGGATCCAGGCGGTGGCGGCGAATGGACCGGTGTCGCTGCAGGCGCATACGGATCAGCTGGAGATCCTGGCGGACAAGGCCGTCACGATCGTATCAGTGAACGATATCATCGAGATCAAGGCAAAGGAAAGGATTGTCCTGCATGCCGGGCAGTCTTCAGTGACGCTAGAAGGCGGGAATATCACATTCGCGTGTCCCGGGAGCTTTACGGTCAAAGGTGGCCAGCATTTATTCCTAAGCGGAGAAAATATACCTTCGCTCATAAAACCACTGCCAGACACTCGGGTTAAATTATTTGACGAAGCATTTGTACTAAAGGACAGAGACTCAGGAGAGCCTCTTGGCCGCCAACCTTATCGGATACAAAGAAATGACGGGTCATATGAGGATGGCCTAACAGATGAATATGGCCAGACGCATCTAGTAAGTAGCGCTCAAACAGAGTCACTTACTATCGAGCTGATATCTTCGCCAAATAGCATCCCAGCAACCCCATCATTTTCGGCGCCGAAGACCAAACAATCAAAATTCAAGAAGGCATCTTCCTCAACAACGAGTCCAGCATCTAACAAAAAGCGCAAAGAAGTATTAACCAAGCTCCCACAGTGCTGGATCAATGATCATGAGAATGAGATATCCGTTAAATCAATTCGGTACAGCGAGGCTACCGAGCTTGATGGACAGCCACTGAATCATTCTCGCGACGTTAATTACAAGATCTACACTCCTTTAAAGACCGGCGGAAAAGTAGTCGTCGAGCTACGACTCAAATTTGTACGAAAACTTGATGCAATTACAGAACTAGCGAACTCCCTGGAAAAGGATAAAGATAAGATTCTACAGCGTGAGAATACGCAAAACGCAGAACTGAACAAAATTAAATCCTCTGCCACTAATGGACTAAACGCGTATTTAAACAATAAATTTAACGTTAAGATCATTGATCCAGAATGTGGGCAGCGCATTTTCCCAGTAACCTATCACGTCACTTGGGTAGATTCTGGGGAACATTACACATTAAATCTACATAAAGAGCAGATTCGAGAATATGTTGAAGACAAGACAATCAATGTACATGCCGATACGGATGAGTGGACGTTTGCACATGAGTTTGCGCACTGTTTTGGAGTGCCAGATGAGTATGGCTACGAATCCGACTCGTACGTATCCTATATCAAGCCCGACGGTTCGAAAGATGAACGAATTCTTTGCCCGTGGGAAACCACACCTCAAGACCCAAATTCTCCAGGCACCACAATAATGTCAGCCTATGGTTCGCCAGTCGTAAAATTCAGACACGCATGGCACGTTGCAATCGAAATCCAGGATATCCTTAGAATACAAACGAAACGCAACATAATATGCGATATTTTATAAGATTTTATCTGCTTTTTCTAATCTATCCATTAGCCTTCGCATCCGGAGTCACCATGCCTAAGCACGAACTGAAAATATCGGCTGAATGCCGAGACGATCCAAGCTGCACGTACAAAGGAAAGGCTATTGCGATCGATATCACTGTAACGAACTCGGGCCCGGAAAGCATTGGCTTTCCGTTAGCTTATATCCAGCGGCGGGGGCCTGTAATTGGGTTATCGGATGAGTCAGGCAACATCACTCGCTCAATACGAATTAATCTTGCCCCTTTCGCGCTTGGAAAAGAATACACGGAGATCAAGCCGGGGCAATCAGTAACGTTCGACGGGATCATTCCAAGTACTGAAATCATGGAATTTGGAAAAGAGGATCTGGATATAGTTGCCAGAATCAGAGCAGCAGTCAATATTAAAATTTCAGGGAATCCAGAGCCCTATCTCTATGATGACAGTACTTTCTTGCGCATAAGAAAACCGAACTCTGAAGAGTAATTCGAACTGCTTGGATTCCAAGGCAGCTACATGATCGAGAGTTTCGAAAAGCTGGCTTCCTGACCTCGCGCCTTGGCGACGAGATCGGCCACACGAAGGACCGCAAGGGCGGCTTCGCGCCGCACGCCGAACGGCCCGACCAGATTATCCACAAGCTGCACAACGAAGTGCCGCTGTGGGTACTGTGCTCGACATTCGCGCTGGTGTGCATGCTCGGCTACACGGGACTGCGCAAGATGCTGCGCAGCGGCACCGAGACCACGCTGAGCGCCTAAAACGACGTCGTCAAGCTGGCGCCCTGGCAGGCCAGCCTGACCATTACGCTGCCGTGATCGCGCTGTCGGACCTCGCCGCCCTGCCTGGCATCGTTGCCCTGTTCGGCGTCGAGCTGAACCAGCACGCGCGGCTGATCACGATCGACGGCGCTGATCGTCGGCCTGCCGGAGACGATCAATACCACCACGCGCGAGCACCAGGTGCGCATCCAGTTCGCCTGGCAGCGCGGTGCGGCCAGCAATCCGGGCGGGCTGGCACACGACACCGACGAAAAAGGCAATGCGCTGGGCAACGACGCATCCGGCACCTGGGTGCGCGTGGCCGAAGCGCTGGCCGGGCCGAACTGGGGTTCGCAGTTCACGCCGCGCATCGGGACCGAAGTGCTGGTCGACTTCATCGAGGGCGACATGGACCGGCCGCTGGTGGTAGCGCAGCTATACACCGGGGCGGATACGCCGCCCATCTCGGCCGGGGTCGATACCGAGGTCAATCACGCTGGCGTGATCTCGGGGATACACAGCAATAACTTCGATGGTGGCGGGTATAACCAGTGGGTGGTCGACGACACCAGCGGGCAGGTGCGCACGCGGCTGGCGACCAGCAGCGCGGCGACGCAGCTTAATCTTGGGTATCTGGTGCAGCAGGCGGTGGGGTCGTCGCAGCGCGGAAGTTATCGTGGGCAGGGGTTTGAGTTGCGGACCGATGCCTGGGCGGTGGTGCGCGGCGGCGAAGGGACCTTGATTTCAGCAACGGCGCGGGCCCAGCAAGGCAGCGGCGTGACGTCGACGCAGCTCGATAGCGCGGAGGCGGTGGGGTTGCTGCGCGGGGCTGCGGCCGCAGGGTCGGCGCAGCGCGGGAGTTATCGTGGGCAGGGGTTTGAACTGCGGACCGATGCCTGGGCGGTGATGCGCGGGGGTGAAGGGACGCTGATTTCG